>Ga0214542_1001981_pt1 | contig 42460 bp, 12 predicted proteins | sample CNSS1metaG_FD_160096 | JGI IMG/M metagenome (GOLD analysis project Ga0214542, IMG submission 160096) | Root nodule microbial communities from cowpea collected in UCLA plant growth center, Los Angeles, California, USA - CNSS1 | ecosystem: Host-associated > Plants > Roots > Nodule | place: USA... | reverse complement strand
CTCCTAATATTGAATATTTCATAATATTATGTTTTCTTTACCGTAATTTTTTTTCTTTTATAAAAATTAATATTGAAGTAGTTAGAACACGGGTATGGGTATGGGTACGAGATTATACCCGTTACCCAGTGGGGATGGGGATGAGAAAAAAGTTTGATACCCGTTGGGTTTGGGTATGGGATGGGGATGAATTTTTTATGCGGGGATGGGTATGGGATAGCGAAACCCGTCCCCGCCCCGCCCCGTTGCCATCCCTACTCTTGAATCCCATAATATGTATTCAGCATCAAGAATTGATGATAAAGCAATTATATATGTATTTGCTTTTATTATTTTTCTCTCAAATAATATATTCTGAATAAAAAAATGTTTTGGTACCAGTTTATTTGATAAAAAATTGATGATAAACCAATTATATATGTATTCTTTTTATTATTATTCTCTCAAATAAGATATTATGAAAAAGAAAATTCGGTACCAGTTTATTTGTTATTTTTAATAAAACCAGTTTTATTTATATATAAACTAACGTATTTATAAAATAAGGAAAACAAAAATTATCAATTAATAAATTGAGAAAGATAATGTGTAAAAAAAGGTTACATTAAAAATTGCATGAAGAAAAGAAACAAATAAAATAAAAATTGTATGAAAAAAAAATACGCCCACCGTGGGGCTCGAACCCACGACCACAAGGTTAAGAGCCTTGCGCTCTACCAACTGAGCTAGACGGGCAACTTGTTATAAATATGAACTCACGACCACAGATTGAAGAACCTTGCGCTCTACCAACGGTTAACTTGTTACAAAACTGAACATAAAATTCCTACACTCTGTATTGTTCTACACAATCCATTTTTTTCTGATTGCTGGTGCTGCCTAATGGCAATAGGCGGAACAGTTGCCGGTATATACACGCTTTCTCCACCACTCTCTTCCTTCATCCCCACGCGCCTGTTCTCACGCTCTCATTTCGCTGCAAAGCTTCGATGTCCTCCTTCCATTCGACTTCGAGCTTCTTCTACTGCCGTCATCGACACCGAAACCAATCCAACGGTAACGCTTCTTCTCCCTCCGATTGAATTTCCTTTTGATGCACATATTAATTTTCGTCAAAAACTTGCATGAGGAACGTAATTTTTGTGTTTAGGAATCCGTCGTAGTTGAAAAGGAAGTGAGCAATAGCAGCAACCCGTTGGCTTGTCCTGTGTGTTATGATTCCTTGACATGGACTGGTGGTTCTGGTTTGTCCGTGTGAGTTAATTTAATAATCAATTATTTGCTTCCGCTATATGTGTGAATTTGGTCGCTTCTGCTCTTTTGTATTCGTTGTGATAATTTTTTTGATGCAGAGATACAATCAGCGGGTCTAGTTTTCGATGTGGCACATGTCAGAAAAAATATGTTGGTAACCAAACGCACATTGATCTCACCGCAACAGGTGGAGCTAAGAGCTACGGTGAAACGATGCCTGCTTCCACAGAGCTTTTCAGGCATTCTAGTTCTCTGTCTTCTTTTTTTCATATGAAGTGTTTTTTTATTGTTCATGATCAATGTAGTTGTATTTGATGATCTTAGAGAATGGTTTTGTTTGCCTTTAAGTTATATTCCTACTATCTGAAGATATATATCATATGCATATGAAGATTAGTTTGTTGATAATGGCACTCTGCGACTTAAGTTAACAGTATAGTTGTTTTGCTGTCTAAATGTTGTGGAATCGATTTGCCACTTACATGCATACTGATTGTTTGTTGAATCAGGGTGCCATTGATATCATTTCTCTATGAGAGGGGCTGGCGTCAAACCTTTTCTGTGTGGGGTGGTTTTCCAGGTCCTGAGAAAGAGGTTAACTAAATGTCCCAGTTCTCAATAACAATTCCTTCTTAATGAAACCATATTATTTATTTTATTTTGTTAGAAAATATGAAAAATATCAGATGATATCTTCTTAGATTATCTAAGATGATCTCTTAAAATTTATTCTTCTTTTATATTTTATTAATTTTTTTCTTATTTAATTAAGATAATTTTAATTGTATGTATATTTGATTAGAATTAGATTTATTGGAATTTATTTTGTAGGCATATCATATCATGTATATAAAAATATCCTATAATCATGAGTGTTCAATTTATATAAAATCAACTTTGTTGTCTAATTCATACACATGCTTCCATTTGTAAGTGGTATACACAAGGTTTAAACTTAATTATTTGTGAATGGAAGCTGCACATCCTTTTCTGTAATAAAAATAAGGATTATTTAGTTTGTAAACCTTGGGTCGTTTACTTGCTTCAATGAGGAAGCAAATATATTGAGCTAAGACATTGGGCCTAATGGAGGTGCCAACAATGATAATAATGCCTTCTGTCATGTTTGGTATTGTGTTCTTGAGAACATCAATGTTAACATCATCACTGGTTTTAATCTCCTTGGAAGAGGGTGCAAAGCCTCCGTAACTTGTACAGAACTCCACAAAAGCCTTGAACTATTCAAATCCATAATGCCATCTGATTAAATGCTTCTTTTAGGGACTCTTGCTCAAGGTACACAATGAAAGTTTTGCACCATCTTCTAAAGAGGAGACTAAAACCAGTCAGAAGGCATTCGCTTCCTCATGGAGGTGAGTAAGAAATCTGATGTTCACCAGCTACACAATCCTGATTTTTTTTTTATTAGATATGTTGCTTTTATTTGCAAATTATTAAGTCAATACCTTGCATTTACAGAATTATAAATAGTCGTTATTTCTCTTGCAGCGAGATGTTCTTTCAATAGTTCTAAATAGGTCATCCCACTAGCATGTTGCAGCTTTATATTTATAAGCTAAAAGTTTGAACATATCAAACTAGGCAGAAATAATTTATCCGGATTCAATTAGCTATCCATATTCATATTAGCCAATGTGCTCACTCTTAGCTCGTGGATGTCCAGAGAGCTATATCAATCAATTTGTTTTTGTTTACCTTTGGGTGATTGGTGGAAAGAATATTAATTTAGATATGGTGCTGCAAAATATAAGATAAAATTATATGAAATACTAATGAATCTGTCTTCTATTGTCTTATGTACTTTTATATTGGAATTATCTTGTTAATGTATGACTTCTTTATGCTTGTGTGTTCTTCAACAGTTAATCACGCCTTCTACTTAATTTGTCTGCAGTTTGAATTGATGAAGGGTTTCCTAAAACCAGTATTGGAAGGAAATATAGTTGATGCTAGTTGTGCAAGTGGATTGTTTTCAAGATTATTTGCAAAAAGTCAACTGTTTTCTTTTGTTGTTGCTCTAGACTACTCAGAAAACATGTTACAGCAATGTTATGAATTCATTCAGCAGGAAGAGAACTTCCCAAAAGAGTACTCTGTTTATATTTCTAAACATAGAAATTATTATATCTAACTTTTGATTTCATAGTTCTAAGAGAACTATTTAAGCCATCTTTTATTCATATTACAATTATATTTAGTTAATATTTATTTTTTTAGGAACTTAATCTTGGTTAGAGCAGACATATCTAGGCTTCCCTTTGTTTCTAATTCTGTTGACGCTGTGCATGCTGGCGCTGCTCTACACTGTTGGCCTTCACCATTGGCAGCTGTAAGTGAATAATTATTCTCTGATTGGATTTTGCAGAAAATGTTTCATTTGTTTCAAATACCTGTGACAGTGGCTTGAGAAAAATTATAAATTCTTTAGCCATGGTTTTTGAGATGTTTACAACGTTTTTATATTAATCTGTAGTAAATGGAATCCCTTAACGTGTATGTAGTGTTGTGTCAACAACTACAAAAACATGTTTCAAAATTTTAATCATGCTAGCAGATTTAAAATATAAGCAATTTTTTCAAGGGTTACCTTAATATTATGGATAAATTACTTCTGCCGATTTATCACACAGTAGTATGCCTAGTTTAGTCAGATGGTCATGCCTTGCATCACTCTGTGACTTCACTTTCTTTCTGTGTGATCTATTTTAACAGGTGGCTGAAATAAGTCGAGTTTTACGACCTGGAGGTGTATTTGTTGCAACCACCTACATACTTGATGGTCCTTTTTCTATTATCCCATTTCGAAGTACATTACGGCAGGTATTAATTTTGAATAATGTTTTTTATACAACATTTTTTTAGACGCTTACTAATTTTCTTATCTGTGCCTCCATTATATCAACCATTTTATTCCACACTTCTTTTTCTTCTCTTTTCTGTAAAACCAATTGCATAAATCTGTTCTATGATGATAATTTCTCTAAAATTTTTTAGCTTGAGTTTTTCTCTGTAAGTGTTGGCGGGCTCCGTCTGTATTGATAAAATCAGTAAGAGTAACCAGATTTACTTTGCTTAATTGTTTTTGTTGTTTTTTTTTCCTTAATTTGAATCTGCTAGCTTCAATTCAGTTTCTCAATTATAAGAAGTCGGTGGTAATTTAGTTCCTTAATGATATGAGAAGATATCAATCTAGAGTATTACGATTGTGCGTGGAATAGTGATTTTTATTTCAGATTCCATGTCAGGGTTAAAATTTTCGTCGACTCAATCTTTTCAGGCACTAAAATGAATGTTTATTGTGTTAACTTTTACCATTTATTTTTATTTCTATAAGTTGAGTAGTGGAATATTTTTTTATCGTTTTAGAATATAAGGCAAGCATCTGGGAGCTACATCTTCCTCTCTGAACGTGAACTTGAAGATCTCTGCAGGACGTGCGGGCTGGTTGGGTTTAAATGCATTAGAAATGGGCTTTTTGTGATGATCTCTGCTAGAAAGCCCAGTTAAAAAAGTTTGAGTTTCGGGTGCTCTGTTTGCTGCCTTGAACACATTTTTGCTGAAGCCTACATATTCTTTCCATAGGCTAAGTTTTCAATCTTAAGCAGACAAAATGGTGCATGTTGATCTGATTAAATTTGTGGTTTGACTTGGTAATAAATTAGGCTTCATAATAATCAAACCATATTACACCAGATGGATTATCTGGTAAATAAAGCAAAAAGAAATATTTTTGCTGGATTAATCTCATATGTAGAGTAGGTTTACCAGTACTGTAAAAACTGTACGAATAAATTTTGGCCACCAAATTATTTTATCATAGGTTGCAGTTTTAAAATACAAAATTATAATTCAATATCATCTAAATAACTTTGTCAATAATTTTTCTTAAGGTGCCTGTAAAAAGTGAAATTTATTTAATTCTTTAGTGAAACGGAATTAGTTTTAATAAAATAAAACAATACTTAGGAGATGGAAATAAACATTCACAGAACTCCAGAGTCAATAGTCAAAAAGTAAAAGGTGTAGAACGTTTTCTAGACTGTGACGAAGTGTTTGTAAAAGATCAGTATTGAAAAAAAAAATTAAAAGTTCTCAATGTTTATAGGAAAAAACAATAAAATAAATTAATGTTTGAATAAACTTTGTTTTGAAGGAATGATTATTTATTGCCACGTGTTTTTTTCGGGCTTGTGGGCCTATCCGCGTGGTCCGCCTCACTTTCTCATCTCTACAAATTATAAAGTTTACAAAAATTATCATCTATTACATATACGACAATAAATACAAAAAATAGTAAAGATAAATTATCTATCAACGTGACTAAACATTGTTAGCCACAATACACTTATTCTTCATATTTAGGAGAAAATATAGTATTTAGTTACGAAAAGGAAATTTTGTATTTTTGTTGAAAGTTTTGAATAAGTTGTCGAGTTGGTGGAATCTGTAATTGTTGAAGTTGAATATTTAAATGAACTTTTGGTTTTATATTGATATGACTTGAATTCGTAATACAGAAAGTTTGATTTTATGTATAGTATTTTTTGATAACTTGAAGAGTTCAATTGGAATTTGAATGCATAAAGGTGAATTGAAGAAAATTTAGAAGTGGTATGAGGACAAGAAATATTTTAAATTGCTGCCAGAAAACAATTGTATTTGATCTAATTGTATTTGATATAAGTGGAAAATATATAGGTATGGGATTTGCTATATGATTAAAGTACTTAAATTTAACAATTTGATAATGTTTTATGGTGTGATTGATCTGAATATATCGTTTAGGAAAGTTAATATTAAGTTAAATAAAATTTCAATAATAATCATTGGTGCAAAGTTTCTTGGTTTAAGCATCTGGTCACTCAGGTGATGAATATGTTGTTCAAACGATAATTAACATATGAAATGTCACACCAATTATCGTTTTTGTAAGGAGTGCGAATGAGAGATGAAAATCAATATATTTTCTTCAGGAGTATTACTAAGTGCTCTCAATCTTGAAAATTTTATAAATATTTCAAATTTTATAGAAATAAAGAAAAAAAAAATCTTATGTAGCAATCAAAATCAAAATTCACTGGTTTTACACATCTAAAAATATTTTTTTTAAAAGTTATAAATGTTTTTCCTATGACTTTTTAATAATGAAATAAATTACTAAACGGCGAATGTTAAGGACTTTCGTTTAAATCCTCTTTTGGTTGATAGACTTTAACTTGTATTTATGTAATTGAAGTGGTTTGGTCCAACATCTGTCTTCGTATTGCATTATCAATTAATGACAGACTTAGCATGTGACAAGGAGCCACAGAAATGGTTGATAATTACTTAGGGGAAAGTTTAGGAAAGAATTAACATATCAAGTTTTTTTTTATAATATTATTTTAAATATAATTATTAATTAAGTTTATCAATTAACACTCATAAATTTCATAGACACTATTTATTTGTTAGTGTAATTAATTTATAATTTTTTAATACATTTCAACTATAAATAAAAATTATATTAATCTCTATAAATAAATTAATTACTTCCAAAATACCGTAAAAACATAAAATTATGATATTTTATTAAGATATTTAAATTATCTTTAATAATATTAAAGAGTGTCTCTACTAATAAATACCAAAAACTTAGATAATAAATATAAAATATTCACATAGGAATAATCTCCTAACACTAAGTTAAATAAGAGGAATAATGAAAAAAAATAATAATATACTAAATGATCTAATATAGAGGTCTTCATATTTTTTGGTATTTTCTGGTTAGAACCCATTTTGATATCCACAATGAAACAGGGTAAAATTGGTGTTGCGTCACACTTATTATTTTTGCTTATTAATTTTTTTAATATATGGATGACATTCTTTTATGAATGAGGACAACGAGGAAGACAATGTTACAAGATGGATGAAATTAAGTAAATTCGATGATTCAAAAGGTTATCATTAAGATGGACAAACTCTTATTGAGTATGTGAAGTTTTTGAAAGGAAGACTTATCAATTAGAGTTGCTTAGTGGATGAGTCATCTAAATTTTTTTTAACATGAAATATTTTCAATTTCCATTTCTATTAGTGTGTTTTTTTCCGAAGGATTTCTGATGAGGCATAATAAGGTTGCAAATAAAGGTGTATTTTGAAGTTGAAAGTCGACAATGGTAATTGTATAGTCACACATTTAATCATTGATCGAAGTAGAAAAAATTCAAAATCGACAAGAAACGATCATAATAGCCTGATCACAATATTAATCACTGATCGAAGTAAATGAAATTCATAATCAACAAGAGATAATCATAATCATTTGGTCATGATCTTAGTTGTTGATCAATGTAGTTGAAATCATCAATAGACAGTCATGATCTTCCAATCAGTCTTAATTGTTTAAAGAGGTAGTTGAAAATCGATAAGAGACAATCATAATTGCTCAATCACAATCTTTATTATTAACCGAAGTAGCTGAAAATCGACAAGAAACGATTATAATCATTCAATCATGATCTTATTTGTTAATTGAAGTAATTGAAAATCGATAAGAAACGATTATAATCATTCAATCATGATCTTATTCATTAATTGAAGTAATTGAAAATCGATAAGAAGCGATCATAATCAGATGATCACGATTTTAATTGTTGAGTGAAAATAGATGAAAATTGACAAGAGACTATCAAATTGTCTCATCATAATATTAATTATTGATCAAAGTAGAAAGAGGTGGTTAAAATCAACAAGAGACAATCTTATTTCAAAGAATTTAAATTGATTTTACAATTATGAAAAAAAAAGTTATTAAGTGCCAATAAACTATTAGAAAATTTGAATATTTTTTTTGCATACGTCTATACTAAATTAAATGAGCATTGATCCCAAAGTAAAAACAAAAGAGTAATTGTTAGAGTTAGAGACGTTTTCAACTTGCATACTTGATCGTATGGGAAATCATGTTTGAAGTACACAGATTGTTAAAAGTTTGTCTTAAACCCTAAACATATATATTACCTTAAAGTAAAATTTGGAAAAAAGCTTGATGTCCTCTCCTAGGTTCAAAAGTTATTTTATCTTCTTGTCTGTCTCCACATAATCCGTACTTTATTCACCTCTTATTAATTTATATTTAATGAGTAATTATGATATTTTCATCAAGATATTTATATTACTTTTTCTCTATTAATAAATACAATGAATCTAAATAATAAATATAAAATATTTATATAAAAATAATCCATAAACATTAGATTAAATAAGAGGATAATAAAGAAAAAATATAACACATTAAATATTCTATTTTATTTTAGATGTCCCAATATTTATTAATTAGAATAAATTTACAATCAATACTGAGTGTTGGTCGATTAACATTTGTTTCGATACATTACCCTTCTTTTAGGCCGGCCACTTTTATATGGTTATAGAACGCTTTTGAATTTTATTGATCTAAGTAGATCACAAGGAAATTTCTTTCCCGAACTAGGTTCTTTTACTCTTCAAGCACAATTATCATCATCTTTTTCTGATCTTTCATGTTGTTTGATGTAAGAATCCAATTTTTTTAAGAATTAATACTTAATAATTGTTTTCTTGTTTTTCAGATTTGTATATTTATTTATAATAAATAACTTTATTAAAAATTTATATTTTTTTATAAACTCATGTCAATATAAATTTAAAAAATATATTTAATTTAATATTTATAAATTAATCAAGAATAAAAGATTTGAAGAGTAATTATAATAAATAAGATAATTTAAATATTTTTTAATTATGGTAATAGAAAAATGATCATAATAAAATATTGTAATTATTGTTATTTTGTGTAAAATTAATTTTGATAAATGTATATTAATTTGGTTAAAATAATTTATGTTATTTTTTTTAGATAATAAGTTAGAAAAATAAAATAAAATAATATTATGATTGTAGTGAAAATATTTGAAAATAAATTTAATGTGAAGTTAAAAGTTAGTAATATGAATGTAAAATATTTATGTTTATTTTCCGATCCTCTCTCTCATATATATATATATATATATATATATATATATATATATATATATATATATATATATATATATATGTTTATGGGAGATATAAGACAAATTACATTTCTTATGACTTCAGTTTACTGTTTTAGTTTAATTATGATAATAATGTAAAAATATAATTTTTAAAATTATGTTTACAAAAATAATTAATACTGAAATTTTTTTAAATTGTTATAAAAAATTTAAAAAGTAATTATTAATTTTAAATATTTTTATTAAATGTTTCTATAAATATTTTTGATTAAAATATGTTATTTTAATTTATTCATTTTAATATTTTTTCTAAAATAAATCTAACTCATCTAATTATAATTTAAATTATTTTTAAAATCAAGAACAATTTGACAATCTTGTTTTTATTTTCATTAAACTTAATTTTTAATCCATCACATCCTTAAATCATTCACAAACTTTCATACAAACTTTACTTCTAAATCCACTTAAATCCCTTACATTGTGTTCTTTTGGGTGGATGTGTACTATTCACAAGGAATGGGAAGCGATGATTAGGAGTGAGTAGTGTGTTCTTTTGGAGGTGATACAAGGTGATGAAAGGAGATGATTAGGAGAATTCACTGAAAATTTAATCTCATGATCTAGGATGAGATTAGACGGTGACACATTTGGATTTACCAAATTACCCTTCATTACTTAATTTTTGCTACATGTGATTTAGTTGTTAAAATCAACACACATGATTTCAATTCACTTTTTTAATTACATGTTAACTATAATAATAATAATTTATTATGGTTATAATAAAAATTTATTACTTCTAAAATTACTATTAAAAAGAAAAATGTAGTTTCTATGTAAATAAATTATTTTTCATCTTATATATTAAATTTATTTTTCATACAAAATATATTGTATTATTCATTTCTTTATAAATAATTTTTTTATATTTTCAATCATTCAATACAATTTATAAAATAATTTTAAATTATTTATATGTAATTTTATATTACGTATAACAATAGAGACATTTTTTGTAATCTAGTTTTTTTTTTCTATTAAATTTTTTTTTAATATGTCATATCAGTCAATTCAGTTACAAACTCTTAAAAATTTCACTCTCTAATCCACTCTAAAATTACCTAAGGGTATGTTCACTTGGTAGAATAGATTTAAGAAAGTGTGAAGATGAATTTGTGTTGATTTGAGTGGATGAATATATGTGTTTTTTTTGAGTGAATTTAGAGGATGAAAAGAGTGGATTTGAAGATGAATTTTGTGAAAATTACTGAGTGATTTGATTGATATAATAGATTAAAAAAAGTTTTAATAGATAAAAATTTAAAAATTACTAAAATATCCTTGATGGTAAAAATAAAATAAAATGATAATTAGATGAATTAAAAATATTAAAATTTAACAATATAGTAATTAGCATTAATTATTATACATATTTATATATATTTATATTATTATTAATTAATTATAAAAATTATTATACATATTATTATATACAAATATATTATTAGTTACTACATATATTATTAATTATTATATATATATATACATAAATATATTATTAATTATTATTATATATATTATTATTTATTATTATATATAATAAATTAATAATAATAAATAATATAATAGTAAAAAATAAATAATAGTAATAATAATTAATAATAGTATATTATGATTAATAATTATATAAATATAGAAAAGGCATAAAAGTAAAGTGGGTTTAAATTTGTTTAAATCTTCATATATACGAGTGGATGGATTTTAATAACAGAGAACGCGCAAATTCATCTTTGCTTTTCTGCTTGAATCATTCAATGAGAACGTGCAAAACTTTTTACATCCATTTTCGTAATTCAGTGCCTTGTTATTATCTGTTCAAACGAACATAACCTAAATCTCTTAAAAGAAACAACACCAACTTCACCATTTAATCCTTCCGATCTTTCCCTCTCCTTTTCCCTCTAATCCTTCCGTTTACTTAAAATGAAGAACACAAACTTCACCCTCTAATATGTTCAAATTCATCTTCTTCATCTCCTTAAATCAATTTTTACAAGTGAACACACCCTAAAACTTTTAATTTTGAAAAAAAAAAGGTTAGTAATAAAGGTCTAGTAAACAAAGAATGAAGAATAAGATGAATTAAGAGAATTGATTTCAATTAAATTTGGCAAATGTTGATTTATATAGTTAAAATTTTATTTATTTATTTTAACTTATTGCACACAAAAAATATTAAATTAAATTATTTTAGCCAAATAAATATACATTTATCAAATATTAATTTTACAAAAAACAACCATAATAATTGCAATGTTTTATTATGATAATTTTTCAATTATCACAATTACAATAAATTTAAATTATCTTATTTATTATATTCATTCTTCAAATTTTTATTCTCAATTAATTTATAAATATTAAATTATCTTATTTATTATATTCAATTTTCAATTTTTTATTCTCAATTAATTTATAATTATTAAATTAAATATATTTATTAAATTTGTATTAAAAAAATATGAATTTTTAATAAAGTAATTTATCATAAATAAATATATAAATCTGTAAAACTATAAAAAGATGTTGCTAATAATTCGTTCATTCAAAAACATAATTTCATATATAATCTGCAAAATTAGAAGAAGTACGATGAGAATTTAATCTTTCGAAAAAAAATATTGTACTTGAACAGTGGAAGGGTCTTGAGGAAAAAATTTCATAAGTTCTACCCTGGTCAATAAAATTTAAAAGAGGTTTATAAGAATAATAAAGTTCCTTTTACCATCTCAAGGACATACACGTACTATACCAACACTACTAATCTTGTGTTCTTTTACACATATTTACTGTACATAGGAGTGTGAATGTGGGCCAGTCCAACATGTTTAGGTCAAGTCCACATAATGTAGGCTGGTTTGTCCCACATTTTAAATGTAGACTGAAATGTTTGGTCCGTCTCGCGTAACTGCAGACCTGCAGGTCAAGTCGTTTTATTTTTATTTTTTAATTTTTAAGATAAAACTTTCAATGTTCACAAAATTGGATAACTTTAAGAAATTCACAAAATTAAGCAAAGACTTTGGGAAAGTTTGATGATAAATTGATAATTTAACATTTTAATCATGTTCTTACTATGACATACACAATTTATTCTTTAAATTTTAGCACAGTAAAAAATACATAATACTTGTCTTTCTTAGTCATATAAGATTTATTTTGAAACGTTAATGGAAGAGTCTATAAAAAAAGTAACTGATATACTGTAAATTTTTATTATTTATTTATTCTTATTATTATTTTTGTTTATGCGGACTTGCAAATTCACTATCCTGGCCCGCCCCGCGTTATTTTTACAGGTCTGCGAGTTGGCCCGATGGGCCAAACTCATATTACCACCCCTAATTGTACAAATAAATTAAGAAGCAACGATTAGAGTGTAATAATCGTGTTCCTTTGCGTGCAAAGAGGAAGAGTTTGGAAGTGATGGATAACAAGATTGTTATGAAATCCCATCGCGCTATATGTGTGATGATTTGAGGGTGATCAATGATCATTTATTAAATTACCCTCATACGAATTAATATTTCATGCACAAGTATGTGCCGTGGTGTGTTGAGGAAAAAAGCACTGGGTCGATTCAACAATATTGTAGAAGGAGTGGAATCGTTATAGAGAGGATGAAATCGATTCCATATTCTTGTATAGTGTGGTTTGGAACGATTTCCTCCATCATGGATCGATTCCATGATTATGTAACATGGTTTGGAACGATTCCCTCCATCATGGATTTATTCCATGCTTCTATAATGTGGTTTGGAACGATTTTCTTGGTTTGGATCTGATTGCATGTAATTGCTTTTTTACTTCTTTTTTTATTTGTAGGAACGTGTAAATATTTAATTTATTTTCATACCAAATATATTGTATTATTTATTTATTTTTAAATAATATTTTTAAAAAAGTGTAATTGATTGAATAAAAATTGAAAAAATAATTCTAACTAATCTAAATATAATTTTATATTACTTTCAACATAAGGACAATCTAATAATCTTATTTTTATATTTATTAAATTTTTTTAATATATCACATTAGTCAAATTTTCACAAAGTTTCATAAAGTTCACTTTCAAAATCATCTCACAATCACCTTTAAATCCTTTAAAAAGAAAACAACAACTTTACCTTTAATCCACTGAATCACTTCCTATTCTTCTCCCTCAAATCAATGTTTAAAAAATAACACATCCCACAAATCTTTTCATTATAATGTATTAGTGTCGATCAGTTCACGCTACTATTCTGTTTCCCCCTTTTTATAATTAAAAATTTAGTATAGACGGGTAGAACAACACCGGTTATAAATTAACTAAAAAAAATCACTAATTCTATTAGGAAGATGTTAATTTTTAATTTGAATATAAAAGGAAAACTCTCCATGACCCAATTATGACGGACTGACTGACCACCTTCTCTGGTTCTACCAACTCAGTCATGTAAGTTAAATAGAACATTCTTTTCTATTTTGCAGTTAAAAAAGTGAAGGGTAATTGTTCTAATTAAAGATATTAATTAAGAAACCAGTGGACATTTACTCCATTATTTATAAATATTTTAAGATAAGATAAAACAAAGTAGAACTTATTTCTTTAAATGGATTTCATGTCTATTATCAAGATCCGAATATAAATTTTTAAAAATCACCCTCTGACTGAGACTGTTATTTCTAACGGATCAATAATGAAAAGAGAAAAAGAAAGACGAACACTCATTTGGACCACAGTGACGAAGAGAGTCTTACAGTGAATCACACTATTTGCAACCTGCTACCGCCGCAACAATAGCTTTCACACAAATGCTAACATGCAAATACATTTTTTAATACACTTTTTCATTAAAGTGTACGAAACTATAAATTATAAACAAATATGGAAGTCAAATTATTTTAAGGTTTTAATGAATTTTGCTCATTATTAATTATATATTGTTAATAATCGTACGTTAGAATATTTGTTAGTTTCTTTTATAAGTACCATTATCATTCTCATGACAGGTGCTTCGTATTGTTGCTCATTAAAAGACAAGGCAGAACTCAGTCCAACATCAATTTCTTTGTTTACAAACAAAGTAGGCTTTTTAAATTTTTATAAGCAATAAGTAGAAAATAGTTCAAGATGTATACGATAAGATTTTATAATATATCCATATCCCTTTATGTGAGTTCTTATTTTCTTTTATCAAAATTATTTTCTTTACGTTGTCTTCATTCATTTCATCTCGCTCGTACTAAGAAATATGTGAATGGATTCACGTTATACGATTTCAGCCTAGTAATATCAGACTTTGAATTTTTTTGAGTTTTGAATATGCAAATATGCAACCGTTCAATTTTGGCGAAAGAATTTCATGATACATAATAGTTTTATTCAATTTGAACATAATTGCCTCTAACAAACTTGGGATATGTAAAGATAATTTAAGGTCTTATACTTTTAAAATATTTAATTATAGTTTTTCCAGTGTATAGTTATTTCTTTCTTTCAATGCTGTTTTTTAAATTTAAAGTTTATGTTTAATCTTAATACTTTTTGTCCTTGTTTCTAAAGAAACTAAAATTTAATAAATCTTATAGCCACTAATAAATCCTAATTTGAATTTAATTTTGATGTTTTGATTTTGATATAAAAATGACGTGTCTTGATTCAATAAACTTTATTTTCATGATTCTTTTGTTATTATACTTTAATCTATTTAAATTGGTATTGATAGTAACGATGAATATTCTATTTATATTATCCTCTATTCTTTATTTTTAATTTGTTTAAAACTAAAAGTATTCATGTAATTTCCTAACATCTTATTAACATCATGCAAATGTTCGGAAGTTGAACTAAATCCAATCTATTTTTAATCTTTTATATATATATATATATATATATATATATATATATATATATATATATATATATATATATATTCAAATTTGATGTTATGTTAAATACAAATATTTATAACATATACTTTATGCCTACACCACTTCAACTTAAAAAGTCATTTATCCTTACAATATACAATTTTCTCCAGTTGAAGTAACTTAGTTTGAAATTTAAACCAAATTTAGTCGTTTCTAATGAATGTGACCATATATAACAACAACTGAACTCTATATCACATGTATATTATAAATCAGACATTCTACGTTGGACTTTAGCACACCCTGTACTAGCTAGGGTTTTTCTATTTTTTATGATAAAATCTACTTGTTAAAAAAGAAATGATTAGCTATATATTTTTATGACATATCATACAGTAATTACTTCATATAATAGTTACCATTGGAAAGCATAAATAATTTCATATTATTATCTAAAATTTACTAAGCTGGACATTTTTTCCTCATCATTAATATTTTTAGTTATCAGTTCTCTTTGCAACCCCATTAAAAAATTATCATCACCATTATCATTATTATTCATAATAAGATTATCATTATGTATAATTACTTTCAGTATAGGGACATTATTAAATAATCGAATCTAATCATGCGACTACGATCATGTGGGCGAAACTAATATTCCTGTAATAATATTAGTTTTAGATCCCAACACTAAAGAAAAGATATATCACGAGCATCAAGTACAAATAACAGGAGTATGTATATATAAATATATATATATATATATATATATATATATATATATATATAAATATAATACTCCTTATACTATGAAATAAAATTAATCTCACCCTATCTACCTATACTTTAAAAAATATAAAAAAATTAAAGCAAAAAAGAAAGAAAGAAAAAAAATGATAGCTGCAAATGCTAACCACCAACACTACAGCACTAGGATCAACATCATCATGATGACGCTCTTAATTCATTGCAGTGTATGAAATTCCACGCTGCAATGATTCACCTGTTGAGTATACTGTTTACTCTCACACACGCGAGATCCTATTGATCAGAAGAACAAATCCACGCTTCCACGGCACCTTCCCTAGGGGAATTACCATTCTCCAAGTTCTTCTCATGGTTCACGCTGCTAGAAGCAGAAACCGAGATGTTGAGCTTGCACCCACCATAGTTGTTCCCATCCAAGCACCTAAACGACTCTCTTCTCCCTCCTCCAACCATGCCTCCATCTCTACAATCACCGTCACCGCCACTCCTCAGAAGCATGCCCTCAGATACCACGTGTTCATGACCCTGTGCAACCACCAGATCATGCGCATCAAGCGCGGGCATGAATAGAGACTTTGCACCAAACCCTGCAGGGACAAGAGGTTGAAGAGAATAAGAGGGGTGGAATGCGGGAATAGGGTGATGTTGCATGATATTCTGTGGGGGCTGATAGGGTAACGACAGATCAGGAAGTAGATGGTAGTTGATGGAGTTATTAGTAGGAGAAAGATTGATGGTGGCGTTGTTGTGCAACGAGGTCCTTGAAGAAGCTGAAAGCAAAGGGTTCGAGCGGAGAGGGAGGCGGCGAGAGAAGGAAGGTGAAAAGGGCGGTGCTGGGATTCCGGTGAACTCTTGAACCATGGATCTGAAATTGGTGGTGTCGGTGGTGAGAACGGTGGTGGGTGCACGCCTTGAAGCTCTGCTTCGTTTCTTGGGGTTGCGTACGAGGTTGGTGGTTTGTGGCGGTGACGAGAGTTGTCTTGCACTAGTGTTGTCGTGGGCAAGGGGTTGAGGAGCCGAGAAGCATTGGTTTATTGGTGGTGTGGGTGATGAAGAAGATGGTAGGCTTTGAGGGAGAGTGCAATTGGATTGAGATCTTTGGCCAAGGGAGTCCATGTTTAAGAAGGAATTGTGGGGGTTTTGGTTTGGGTTGGATTGTGAGAGAGCATGGAGGTAGGTTGAGGAGAGATCAAACATTGAGGGGTGAGAAGGAACAAGGGATGGTTGGGGGTGGGAGATGGAACCAAAATGATTGAGGAAGGATGGATCAGCGTGTGATGAATCGTATTCTTCATCGCTGGAAGAGATGCTTCCACTGTTACCAGAATCCATAGGTTGAGCAAAAAAGAAAGACTGAAGAAGAAATGATTTGAAATAGTGAGCAGTGAATTACGTGTATGGTGATAAAGTTTCCACGAAATCCAATTGGGAAATCGGGGTTCTGAGAAAAGGAAAAGGAAAAAAGAAAGTATGCATATAGATGTTAATGATGATGCATAATATTAGGGTGGAGAGTGGGAGGAGAAGGAGCGTAAATTAGGAGGAGGAGTGGATTAGGGTTTGAGGGAAGGAAAAGAAGGAAATGAAAGAAGAAGAAAGGTTATTTAAGCTTTTTGAAGTGAGAAAAAGAGGGTTTGAGAAGATGAAGATGATGATGGATGAAGAGAGTGAAAGGGTGGGGTCGGCATTGGAGTAGAGATAAAAGAGATGCCGGTGGCTGGCCACAGGTCAAAGTCGATGTGAATGTGAGAGGGACAGTGAGAGAAAGAGAGGTGTAAAAAAGCCAAAACAATGTGGACATGTGGTGTGAAATGTTTGCAAGCTTTTACTTAACAAGATACCTCTTATTAATCCTCTTATTACTTGGAACCATTAATAAAATAAGTCATATATATCTAATCTTTGAAAATACTATCCTTACTTCAACTTATATTCATATCCAATATCAAATATTATCCCCGTGTAATTCTTAAATATTATATTTAAAAAAACATGTTGATGGAGTAAAAGAAAGTATTTATAATATTTTTTTTCCTATTTTGATGGCTAAAATAATGTGACATTTATTGTATACTAAAATAGTAGGCTAGTTGAGGTTAAGGGATTAGAGATGAAAAGATTAGGTAGCCCTCTCTAGTGAAGTCTGTGACTTTTTTCCAACACTTACATTTTTATCATAAATTCTGTTGCATCACTTGGAAAATATTGAATCTTTTCTCAATAGTTTTTTCATTTAAAAAAAATATTTATATATATATTACTGTTTACCCTAATTCTTAAGTAATGCAGGACACCTTTTTACCGGTTAAAATGTATTAAAAGTTTAAAATTACCGTGAGATGTATTTAACAAGGAGTAACACATAATTATGTGTTTTCGAATCCTTTTTATTGAACAGCTAACAATGTATTACAGAAATCATGTTGAGAAAATGAATACTTAAGATTTTGTATGAAATATAGTTTGTTTTTATACACTCTTAACCATCTAATTAGAAATTGTTGCATACTTTTAAATTATTTATTATAAAAGTAAAAAAAAAAATCATAAGTAAAATTCTAATTTTAGGAGCACGTAGCAATTGATGTGCATTGAATGATAGTGTAAAATTCAATCAAAATCAACAAAATATCAAATTTATTTCTCTTATTTTATTACTGCCTCTGGTTATATATAAGCCCAAAAGAATGCAAAACTATCTCTCTCTATTCATGAAGCAAAGAAAACATATCATTTAAGACCCCATTAATTGAGGAGCATTAATCACTTAATAAAGAGTCACAGAAAGAAAAAAATAAAACAATAGATGGCATATATAAGAGGAAGAAACATTACCAGAAAAAGGGAAAGACAAGGGAAGCTAGTATAAAATGGATGTATCAAAATAAATAACTGGTTTGTTTTATAAGAAAATAGAAGGAACAAAAAGTTGTGAAAGAGAAAGTTGAACAAAAAGAACCATAAGACAAAGCAGGGTTAGATATATAGGAAGCTCTGCAGGGGTAAGCTCCTTTGCCTTTTCAAATTGTGTTTCATTTTCAGCATGTAGCAATGAACAGCTTTTTTAAAACCCCAAAAATGGTTTCATACCTTTAAGATTTTCTGTACTTATTTATGATGTAACTTTAAATAGAGTAATAGTTTTTATATTATTTTTCTTAAATTCAAACAAGTCAGGCAATTTAGATATATATACTTGTTAAAATCTATATGAGTTTTACATTCTTGTAATATTTTAATATAAAAAAAATCTCAATATAGTTTCATTGGGAAGATTAATCCATTCAAAATAATATATTTAGTTATTTATCATTTTGTAAATATCTTTTAGATAAATTACCCTGAAACCTCCTGCAGTTTGATAAAACTACAACTAATATTTCTCTCTTTTAACATTTTTTCTCCCGTAATCGATATAATATATATAGGATAATAATACTTTAACTCACTTTTTTTAATCCACTTTTAACCCATCACTCTCATCACCCTTACATCATTACATCATATCACATCACTACAAACAATTAAAAGAGATAATCTAAGAATAATAAGAATGATGGATTAAAAGTGAATCAAAAAAAGTAAATTAAAATATCGTTATCCTTATATATAATATATAAGAAATTAGGAGAGATTATTAATGAACACTATTTCGGTTTGAAAAATATTTTTTTAATAACTAAATTTTGTTAATTTCTTTTTATAATTTGAGATCATTTTTTTTAAGTGATTTGTAATTTTTTTAATTTTTTAATTCTTTTATTTTAAAATTACTTAGAAAATATAACTTCAAAAATATTGTTAAAATATTATTATATTTTAAATTTATATATAAATCACATGAGGAAAGGGAAGGTAACGAGATATTTAATTAAATAAAAAGAAATACAAGCATTGTCCTGTTATTGTATATTTAAGTCGTGTTTATGGAATTATGTTATTCTTTTTTATTGTGGGTGTTACATGTGACGATTAAAAGTTCTCTGAACTAATAATTTTATTCTGCATGATAATCTCTGAAGGTTTGAAATATGATAGAAAAAATCATAATTTAAAAACTAGTTATCAAATGTTGAATCAAAGTTATAAATTAAACATCACATAAAGAAGTTTGATTAAATATTTAATAAATAATAAAATGGTGAGCAACATGAAAAATAAACTAGTACCAACCCTATCCCAAAGTCAAGATTATCAATAATGAGGACAACTCATGGTTTTCAATAATTGGTCCACAAGATTACCCATAAAACCCCAGCCATAGTTCGTACTACTTTTGCCTCAGTTGTCAGTACTTTTTTTTTCTCCCTTCTTTAAAACAATTGTAGGTTATAATTATTTAATTATTTCATATCTTTTATTAAGCTTTTTTTTTTTGCTTTAACCCTCTTGATTTTAATTTCCATTCAAATAATTCAGATGGGTCTTTTAAAAGAAAAATAAGCTTCAAACGGTTGTGTTTATTTGATATATTTGAATTTAATATCTTACAGAAAACTAAATTTATTGTCACATAAATCAACAAAATTTGATAAGTAGTTTAGGAAATGAATGTTACCAATAATTGGTATCAAAAACTAGTTTATGGTTCAATTTAGTGTTTTTTAATTTGATTAATTTATATAAGATCTCATGTTCAAACTTCCTTGTCCTAATTGTTCAACAGAAAATATAAGTTATTTATTGTAATTTTCTTATATCTTGCTCCCTGCAAATATCTACCATAAAACAACAAGGCCTGAGAGGGAGCTTTTGCTACAAGAATTTCGTGGGTTTGATTTGTGTTCTTGGTCAGCCCATAATTCAATCTTTTCGTTGACCAGGTTAACATGCTTTCTTGATTAATTTCAGGGCCTGAAAGCCCGCATCATTTTTTCTCATTTGGGCTTCCAGAATAACAATAAATGTAGACACACCTTTTGGTTAAGATTTTGTGATATCGGTCTTGTTGTCAGGGTAAATTTGATAAATTTGACAAAGTTTTTATAAATAGAATTAAAATAGATTATTATTTTTTTTTATTTTTTAATCAAAATAAAGTAATAAAGTAGTGTTTTTTTTACTTAAATAGATATAAACAGATAGTTTATCAAAATTTGTAAAAAATCCCTTGTTAACTTGTCATTTTTCTATTGCCAACACAAAGAGCATACTTGTTTTTTTTTCTATTGTTATTTGACTTAAATACCATCCTCGTCAATGTAAAATGTTGGTCTGTATAAAAGTTAAGCATCACGTTTAGTTCTCTAAATTTCTAAACTTAAATAATGTGAATTCATCACAATATATTATTTAATTACTAACATATCTTTGGTGTGATAACAATAAATAAAACTTTTAACTAAGCATTGCTATTAATATTGTGTATAAACAATTAATGAACATTCAACTTTGGCAACACACCATAAAGATCCAGCTAAGAAAAGATTTCATATGAGCCACAGTATTACCTCAGTTAATGAGAAAAAATAAATAAAAATAAAAACCACTATAGTCTACCTCAATCATCGTTGTCTGTTATTCCAAAACAGAGTCACCAAGGTTTGTTTGTTCCTCTCCCACTTGTCTTTCTCTTTATAAATATCATTATTTCAGGCAGTTTTCATCTTCCATCATCTTGACCATTGCTTATTTATTTATTCATGTTACTTTTTCTTCTTAAAATATATTTCCTTTTGAAAGGATTTCTCACAATCTTCCACAGTGATCTAATGGTATCGAAAATAACGCAATGAATATTGCGATATTTGGTCAATGTACTAGTACGCAGAGAAAGTAAATTATACTCGTTCCAAATTCAAATTATGATAAAAACGCTAACAAGTGACGAAGACCGTAAAGCACAGAGTGGTGTCAATTTATTATACCTGGGTTGAGTCATGTTTTATTGGTGTTGTATTTTGTTAATGATTCTCTTCGAAAGATCTAACCCATTCTTAATAAGAAAGAGAGTGCAGGTAACCACAGAAAATACACTGATACATACTTTTAATGGCAGAACAAGTTATCTGATAACATTGTTGTGATGTCTGCATTATAAGAAATCAATTTCATTTGACTATATATAGAAGTTTATTAATGTGTAACCTAATCTAATGTTTATTTGAAAATTGAAATGTTTACCAAAATATGAAACATTGACGTAGCTACCTTATTAAGCAGCAGCAAAAGCTTAAACTGAAAGTATGCATGGAAGGTATTGCAGCTTTGCAGTGACCTTGGATCACGTGACTAGGTAGCAGGGTTTACTTTACGTAAAATATTGCATGTGCGTCTCTGCAAACCGTAAACTATGTTATAAAGTTAGGAGACTTGAGTCGCAAGCCTTACCTTGCTTCTTTTTATACCCTCTTCTCACTCCAAGCCTTCACTTCAACCCTAACTTGGATCTCAAGCCTAAGATTATGCAATGCCACACCAATGTAACCATCTTCTTCCCTTTTGCGATTCCAACGTGGATCGCAAAGAAATCCAATTCTCATGATTCATTACCCAAAATTTTAGGCTTTAACATCTACAACTCATCATATCTTTTAGTTTACAAACACAACATCCTTGTACCATTCATATTGCTTGGATTAATTATTGCATGATAAATTGTATTTTTTTTCTTAATTTACTTTTGTTGCATAAATAATTTTATTTATGATTTCTACATTAATATTCTTTTTCTCTATTTCTAATTAAGTGTTGAAGATTGTTGGACTTTGAGACATGTCTCAAACTAATTTTTAAATTGATTTTATGATTAAAGTACTGTAATTTCGTGACGGCTATTTTAAAATTTATTTAATTATATGTTGGCTTAATCGACATTAAAGATAATAAATTAAAAAAAAATCCACAAACTCCATACTAAGAAAAATATAATGGATGAAAAAAATAAATGCGTATAAGTAAGATTATGGATGGAAGAAATGAGTATGAGGGAATAGTAGATGAGAAAAAAATGTGGATGAATGAGAAATAGGAGAAGAATATGGATGAAAAAGATGAGAATAAAAATGTAGATGAATGTATATAGATAAAAAAAAGATGAGTATGAATATAAGGAATATAAAAGTGAAAATGACGAGGCAGACAAAAAGATATGAGTGTGAGCAGATTTACAAATATAAATGAATAAAATAAATATGACGAGATTTATATAAAAAGCAAGAAAAAAAATTATAAATAAAGATATTTATTTATTTTAAATTTGGGTTATTAAATTAAAACTAATTTATAGTCCATATTTAATACGAAAAACACATTTAAATTCAGAATATGTGACTTAGCATCAACTTGATCCATGTTACAAAATATTAAAAATAAAAGAGGTTAATGTCCAATGAGTCTAGGACAATCTTATTTATTTTAGATTTTTTTTTATAATAAGCTCATTAAATGAATGCGTATAAGTAAAATATTAAGATTATTTTTTATTTTTTATTATTATTTAGTGTGAGTTTAGTCGATACTAACTTATTAAAAAACTTTAAATACTTCTCTATTATATATATATATATATATATATATATATATATATATATATATATTTTTTTTTTTTTGTTGATAAAAAAAAAATCGAACAGAGAGAACCGATAACTTCTTTCTCTTAAACTATCATTTTGAAGTATAAACATTGAAAATATTTTTTAAAAGCGACTAAATAGGAAGTATGAGTCATAAGCATCTACTCTAACATTATTCTCATCACTTAAGTGACCAACACACCACTTAAGTGAAATGTGTTTAAAAGAATAACTCAAAAATTGCAAACAATTGAAACAAAGCTAACATTTTTATCAATAATTCTTTACTTCGATTTCAACCAAAAAGTAAACTTGTTTTGATCAAATTAAGTCAAATTATCTTACTACACTCAAACTTAACATTCAAAATTCATAAACAGCCAAATATTTCAATAATCAATCTATATCAAACTAATAGCACATAAACCCAAATTATTCACCTTGTTGTTCAATATTTTGTCAACTTAGAACAAAAACAACGACGATAATTCTTACTTATCTAACTAAGGTTTACACCATCAGCACTATATTATAATAATTTCCTCTACCTTGAAACACTTCACTCGAGTACAATACTTTCAACAAAAAGAATAGTCAGAAATGTCGAAACTTGTTTCCAAAAGTTTGAATAATAAAAAAAACAAACACATACACAAATTTAGATCTAGAGGGATCCAAGCGACAGAAAATCCCTTCCACGAAGACATAATAAAAAGAAATCATTTAAATTATGTGAAAGAAAAACTTACTTATACTAAAGTTTTGATAAGCTCACAATGACATTTTAAAGTTCTATATTTTGAAAGGGAAAACAATTGTCTTAAAACCTGCTGTGAATATGTTTCTTAAGTTTAAAGAAAAAAAAATTAAATAAATAAAGAATGAATTCATTATATCATATATATATATATATCTATATATATATATATATATATATATATATATATATATATATATAATGTTATAAGTTTTAATAACTAAAATATCCATTTTCCCGCTGTTTGAAATATTCTCATCTATATATTTATAAAGAAACACAACCAGTTTATCTGTATTCATTTAATCAGTTCCTTATCAGTTTATACCATGCCAATGACATAAATAACTAAAGCGGAACAGTAATATAATTTGTGTGTGGAGTTCCAAAGTTAGGCAATTCTATATTCACAAAGATTTATCATTCGATAGGTGTATCATAATAATTAAGATTATTTAACGTATACTGCTACGAATAACAACATATTGCGAACAGGGAATTCATGTGTAAAATATGTGGAATTTGATGAAAACACACATGATTATAATATCAGCTATGTATGTAGCTAGTCCACAGAATAAACCCAAGTGTCAAAACATTAACATATCTATTTACCATAAACACAAGGAGTTTTTAATTCAACAGTGATTTTTAATGGAGACACTTAGTGACGTCTTGATGAGTCAGGTCTTGATTAATTAGTTAGTTAAGTGAATATTGACACGTGTATTATTTGATTTGTAATTATATATGATAATGGAAAGGAGAGAGAAGATGGTTCAGAGATCGATATCGAGTTTTTATGATTATATTGCAATTCAGAGTTTTAATTTGTGATAATACCTTCTAACTCTCTGATTAATGGGACTTTGGTGTTGGACACGTCACTGGAATTGATTTATGGAAAGAGATAGGAAGAAGAATTAAGAGGTTTAGAGGGAGGTGGGAAATGCATTAAGTGAGTTGATTGGTTGAATGACTGTGTGTATGAGAGTAAACAAATGGCTACAAAACCTTCAGCTTCAAATATTCTAATCACTCGTGTCTTTTCCTCCTCTGCCCCACCTCTTTTTGTTCACGAACAGACCCACCACAATTATTATCATGCCCACCGACGACACTGCAATATTCCTGTGTCGTTTTGTTGCTTACCCTCGATGTTAGGTTAGAACAAAGAAAAAACCTAAATTATCCACAAAAAAACTTCTCACTTTGTTTTTCTGTATCATCGTCGTATCTGGGCCTATTACACTTTTTTTTTTCCTTTTCTCTATTTATACATTTCAACACTCATACTATAAAATTTATGCATAGAGCTTTTAATTTTTTTTTTTCATCAAGTCAAATTTTACATATTACACCGACTTTTTATCGTACAATCACCATATGATAAAGTTAGCTAAGGAACCGTTAATTCTATAATTTATTTTGAAATATAACAGACTTAATAATTAATATTCCATGTATATATACACATGCTGACCAACATAAAAAATCATGTTAAAATAAAAATATAGAACTTCTGTTGTCTATTTTTTATAAATCACAAAGCGTACATTTCCCTTCAAACAAATGACAAAATCTTGAAGGTGAACATGTATGTATGATTGTCGTAGAACTTTGACTACGTGTTGTGTTGAAGCGGTCGGATTGTATGCACACGTGATCCTTGTTTGGATACGTATAGTTCATTTTTCCACTTCACTGAATCAGAGGGAATCAGTTTGTCTCCTTCTGTTTCTATATTTTTTTTTTCTTTTTCCAAATAGCAGAAGAACTAACTGAGAAATAAGATTATGTGAAGCGTAAGTTTTTCTAGCATTCAATTCTGACTTTCATCTTTGCTTTGCATGAATGGTGTCAATCAAAAACTAAATTCAAGCCGCGTTATAAATGAGTACCAGATTCCGACACCTTGTATTAATGAATAATACTTTCAAACTTTTAAATATTGCTTTTTTCATATAAATTTGCTGAATGTAAAATTGAAAATTTTCATATATTTGATTGTAATTTTAGAGAATTGAGAGGACCATCCATCTCAATTGGTGTAGTTGACTGTAATATAGAAGCACACACGAAATTTAAAATAGAATTACTTAACATGTAATTTTTATGAAAAATTGCAAATCTTCACTGCTATTCAATTTCTCACATACTCAAGTAGCATTATGATGACAATTTTAAAAACAACTATCTATAATCGTTCTGATCTTCATATTACTGGCTCCAAAGAGAGAGTTCCGTGAATACCGATTGAAAAATCAAGAAATTCAACATTGGATATAATTTGGTTTTAACCCGTCACAATGATTACAGTCTGAAATTTGGTGAACCTAAAAAATAATGCAGTGTTGGAATTTAGCTATAGTGCATGTAGAATGTTGAATTATATGGCGTGCCGTCTGGCGCGGGGTGGTGCCAAGCATTTAGAAGCCGGCACCGACGAACAGTGAACGAGACAGGATGTGGGTAAACTGTATGACAAATTGCTTCAGATAAGATCTGAATTGTCTCTAATTGGATGGCCCCAAATGCTTTCTAACTAATGAAAACGAATGAACTTCTCCGCGCCTAAATCTCGCACAAAAACAATAGGCAACAAGAATCCTCACCAACCACCAAAATAGAATAGTTAGGAGCAAAAGTAACCAAAATGGTTTATGTGGACGCACCTTCTTCGGACCCTCTTCCCATATATTTTGGTGGGGTCTTCAGGCCAAACAAAAATTATTTGTTGCTTGCCAAATTCAATGAAAGGAAAACAAAAGAAAACTTATTATGCAATAAATTAAACAAGAAATAATGTATGTAAAAGTTGAATTTGGAAAAGAGCTCTGTAGTTGTGCCTTGGCAACAAATCAAAATAGTCATCATATTCACCGATGTTACCAAACCTAAAGCCTTTTTTTTTCTTTTCGATAGGGGAAGTTGTTACCAGCTATTATAACAAAGTTTGTGATCGATTCTTACCCTCCGGGGAAAGATACAAATGTGCAATCATATTTGATTGTTTCGCCAACGTGTCCATTATATGAATTAAATATTGTTCCCACAACTAACCCAGATTTTCAAATGGATGGTTCAGTTATTTTTATCTCAACAATTTGAAAAGGGTCACTTTAGTATGCTAACAAATTAATTGTTTTCCGTGATTAGGAGAATCATATATTTGCTTTTCAATGCCTTTATTTCTGGTCAAAAAGGTTTGTCCCCCAACTTACATGTAAACCCATTTTTAATTTAATTTCGTGGATTAGTATATACAATACATGATTACATACTTGTTCTAAGTAAGACTATACTGAGAAAAGAAAACAAAGATATGTCAATTGCACACAATTGCGTAATAGTTTACACCCAAGTTTTTCATGCTTCAAATTTAAGTTTCACAGCTACCAGCATCTACACTATGACTGTTTCAAAGTCAGTGTATATAAATATACCTACCAACCGTAAACCACACATAAGTTTTCTACAATTTACTTTATTTTAATCAATTTAATAGAGGATTAAAAAGAGATGACTAATTAAGCCTTCAATATTGTACTTTTGATGTTAATTTCTTTTGAAATTACTTTTTTAGATGATTTATACTGTAAGATCATTCTGAGATTTGAATTCTCTGTTGGATCGTGTTATCATTTCTTTAAAATACAATGATATATACTAGTTTAGATGTTTTAAAAAATACATGAAAAAGGTAACATATTTATCCAATTTTTATTTCAATGTAAGAGTTTGTGATACCCATTATTTAATTAATGTTTTATTAAAGTTTTTTGCAGCGATATATATTTTTAAGAAAGAACAACAATTTTTTTATCCTCATGGCCAACAAAGTTATTTAAAACATTTAATAAATAAATCTAATATGATTTAAGTATTAATTTTGTCAAGACTGTATCATTTTTAAATTCTAATATTAAATAGGAAAATGTTGAGAAAAGAGATTTCATGTTAAGTGTTTAAAAAAACAGTTATAAAATTAATTATTAGAAAAACACATGTGGAGACACAACTGACTATTCTTCCATTAAAGTATTCGTGTATTTAGATTGATGTGTGAGTTTTATATTGAAGTCACACATGAAAAATGTAATAGTTGTTTATGAGAGTTTTAGTTTGATATGGATAAATTGTTTTACAAACTTTGAACCAAACACGCATTTAGTCCTTAAGAAGCTATTATAGATATAATTTTTTATGGGACATTCTTTTAATATGTTTATTAAAGTAAGGCACTTTCTATTTCAACGTTAGGACAAATCCTTAATCATTAACCATTTTTTTAAACATCAGCATGGTTCCGGCATAACTAAAAGGAAACCACAACATTGTAATTTATTTCACCACTATTATTTTACAAAACATAATTGAAACAGTGGATATTTTAGGATTCCAAACTTGTGATCCAGGGGAAGAGATAAACCTTTCAATAAAGCTAATCTAAGTTTTCAATTCCAGTGAGCCGCCTCAGAGATTGTCTTTCTTATAAATAGTCAGAAAGTTAATTAATTCATTCAGTTTTTAATAAAAGTGTTTTGACACAGATTTATGTTGGAAATTAGTTTAAGTACACTTATCAATCGTATTTAATAATTTAAAACAAAAAGAGGGACTATCTTCTTGTTTTTGATTATGGTTCCAGTTCAACGAGAGGAACTAACAAACTACTTAAACCACAGCATTTTTAAGGAATATTCCTGCTAGTTGTAAGATGTTAACAACTTAATAGAATACTTCTAAAAACGTTTGATTTATCAACTCCATATTACAATTTTCAATTTTTAATTTTGTGGGATTAAAATTATGTATATCTTAATTAGTAAAAAGAATTTTTGACTCCTAAAATACATATAGATAGCTCATCGAAAAAGGCGAGAGTGGGGACTTAAATATAAAACTTGTTAGATATTGTTCAATCGTTTTCTCGGCGTTTATAAAAATTCCTTCTTCTTTTATGTCAAGTGGTTTCGCTATTATCTTTTTTTTCTTTTGCAGTTTTCGTTTTATATCAAGATTTATTTTTCCCTCTCAAGCATAACCTTTAATTATTTTACTTTTCATATTCATATTAAAAATAAATAGTTTGTATACAAATTAATTACAACAGACGCAAGAAATAGTAGGTATTTGTTTTTGAAGAAAAAACAAGGTGGAACTGCTCCTTGATAAGACGATTTGTTATACTCTGATCATATTTTTATTTTTATGCATCCTTATATAAAACGTCAAAGATGTTTACTTCTATTTGGTCCTAATGATAGCGGTATTAGACTCAATTATTATGATCCAAAAAAAGTTTTCCTCTTAAATTTGAATTTAATCAATTTAGGGTGGGCCCTTGAGATGGATTGAGGGTACATTTTAACCAATTGATTCTAACAGATAATGCAAGACCAAATTAACTCTGCAAATTACAATAATAAATTTTCTGCATTAGTGACATACCACAGTTATACTTACGTTGTGATTAAAAGTTACTGCTTTGTGTTAAAATAGACAATTAAATCCCACGGATGCAATACCATGAGCTGTAAATTTTTAAGCTCTGTTACCCTCTCCGCACGTCTGATTGGACTTCCATTTTTTTCTTTTCTTTTTAATTCTGTTAAGAAGCATGTAGTAAGATTTTGAAGGAATTGTAAAATTTGTCAAATAAAATACAGTGTGCTCAATGTAAACAAATGAAGTTTACATTAAATAATTGAATCTGTCTCATCTTAGTACAACTTTGTTCTTAATGTAACATAAAAAACTGACATTAATTAAGTGAAACTGTGCCAAACTCAAACGATCTTTTTCTAATAACTTGGCACACTTTACTAATGATAGTAATTTTTTAAAAATGTACACCGATACGATAATTTCAGTGTTGAATTGCACCATTTAATAGAAAACTATCTTTAGTTGTTAAAAATTTAAAATTGAAAGAGTGAAAAAGTGATTTTATTTTTCAATATATTTAACATTGTATTTTTAATTCCTTTACTATGTATTGTAAGAAGTTGGTTAACGGGACCCTGTTTAATTCACAATCCGCGAGGTATATACTTTTTATGGTTAAAAATTAAATTTGACTCTTTTTGTGGCAGCATCATATCCTGTGAAGAACAGGAGATCTAAGCTAAAATTTGTGGCTTTATATTTTTTTAAAGCAATTGAAGATAGCATGAAGAAGAGAAGATTGTAATGATACAAATTCATGCGTGAGTTACTATTGTTTTGAATCGACAACACTTGGCAATGTGTCTCCAAAGCCTGAAAAAGAACTCAAGTAGGTTTCTTGGAAGCCACTCTTGAAGGCTTCTAGGACCTTTATATATATCCACCCACAAACGACACGTCTTACATAAACTCCACTTCATTGTTTCATTTTCATAACCTTGTCTAATTTCTCTCAGCTTCTTTGCATACGTGCAGTTGTTTCTGTGAAACTCCTATTTACTGTATTTCAGACTCATCTTCAAGCATGGAAGGGAAAGCCAAGGACAAGGTGGATTTTGATTTGGGTTGCGGTTTGGTGGGGAGAATTTTCCACCTCAAAACCAGTAACAGGACAAGAAAATCCTCTGTTCATTCACTGCCCTTGAAGCCTTGCAACGCTGCACAACAGAGAGACCAGGCCAAAAACGAGTTCAAACCCCCTCTAAACCATGAACCCAAGGTTCCACGAGATACCGCCAATGGAATCAATCCTACACTGAAAGGGGAGCAGAATCCTGCCAGAAAGAGTACCTCTAGTCACCGTGCACCTTCTGCATACCGAAACATTCCAAATGGGAGACCCTCAGACGCTGCAAGAACCTCAATTCAACAAAACCATGACCCAAATGAGGAAAGTAAGAACTCTGGTAATTCTCTGGAACTTGCAAGGATAAGCACAGGTGGTAGTCATCATCAGAACAACGAGACCAAATCCCCAGCCAAAGATTTTGTGTTACCGATCACTGGGAATTTGCTTGTGAATAACAGCCCCAGAACTAGTGTTACCAAGAGCAAGGAGTTGAACTCCATGTCCGGTTCCTCTCCTTACAGTAGTAACGGCAACAAAGGCGTGATGGGGAATATCATGAGGAAGAACAGCGATGAACTTCTGCAGTTTCGGAGTCCAAGGAACAACAGAGCGGACCCTGAGGTGATGAAGTCCATGGGGAATGAAGCTTACAAGCTAGGAAGATTTGAAGAGGCTTTGATTCTGTATGACAGAGCCATTGCTCTTGACTCCAATAAGGCAACGTATCACTGCAATAAGAGCGCAGCTTTGATCGGTTTGGGAAGGTTTCTGCAGGCAATTGTTGAGTGCCAGGAAGCTATCAGACTGGAGCCTTCTTATAGCAGAGCCCACAACCGTTTGGCAACAATTTATTTCAGGTACTCAACGATAATAATGATGATGGTGTTGGTGTTGGTAATATGCTTCATTCAATTGTTGAGACTCTAGATTATGCGGTGTTTGTTTTGTTGTTTATTACTTTTTCTTACAGAATTGATAATTTGATTGCAGACTGGGAGAAGCAGAAAAGGCACTGAACTGCAATGAAACAAGTCCATGTGTTGATTCCGTTCTCAGTTTACAAGCTCAGACTCTCCAAAATCACCTTAGCAAATGCACTGAAGCTCGGAAAGTCAAAGAATGGAAAGCTATACTGAAGGAAACACAGGCTGCAGTATCTTTAGGTGCTGATTCAGCTCCACAGGTTAGTTTCCTTGGTTAAACATTTTGTTATTGAGGTTTCTTTTGTACAACCATGTTTTCTACCACTTTATTTCCTATTTCATCAAATGTTTTTGGCTTTGTTTTTATATAAAAGGTTCTATAGTGATTGATTGATGAATAAAAGGCTGTGGTATGCCTTATGCTGATTGAAACCTGACTATGCATACCAGGTCTATTGTTTACAAACCGAAGCGTTGCTGAAGCTCCAAAGACATCAAGAGGCATACGCTACCTTCGAGAAAATGCCAAAATTTGACCTTGATAGTTGTAAGAAAATATTCGGCCCAGCTCGTACTGCTTACCTCATGATGATAGCTGCGCAAATTTACTTGGCAGCCGGCAGGTTCGTGAAAGTGCTTTATTTTGATGACGTTTATCCAATTATTCAATCATGGTTTTTGTATTTTACATTATATGTAAGCAAAACACACCAATTTTTTTTTTTTTTAAAAAAAGACCTATAAACATCCAAAAGCAAGCTAAATAAATAGTGAGAAGTTCCAACAATCGGGTTTCCCATTTTTTAATTCATTTTATAAAAGTTATGAGATAACGGTGAGTATATAGTTGGTACTTTATGTTTATATTGCAATCTCACTTGACCAAATTCTATATTAGACACAACAACATCAGAGAAAATCGTTACTTCTCCCTATTATTAGTATTCACCGATGATAGGTAATATAGGGAGTCTAACTAGTAATGAGTGAATGAAGCTAAGTTGTTTTGGTTGTTTTTGTGCCGACAGGTTTGAGGATGCTGTAACAACATCTGAGAAAGCAGGTAAACTAGATCCGAGTAGCTTTGAGGTGAATGCAGTGGTGAGGAGAGCCAGAGCAGTGACATCAGCCAGAATGAGTGGTAACTTACTCTTCAAGGCATCAAAATTCACGGAAGCATGCGGTGTGTACAATGAAGGACTAGAGCACGATCCATACAACTCAGTTCTGCTATGCAACAGGGCAGCATGTCGTTCGAAGCTAGGTCAATTTGAGAAAGCAATTGAAGATTGTAACGTGGCACTTGTTCTTCAGCCTAGTTATAGCAAGGCAAGGTTGAGGAGAGCAGATTGCAATGCCAAGGTGCTTTAATTTCTACTTCAATACTAACTTGTAGCATAAACTATTATACTTGTTTTCAGTTAATAATTATTTTCTTGTCATATAACAGTTGGAGCGATGGGAAGCTGCGATTCAAGACTATGAAATGCTATTAAGAGAAAAGCCAGGGGATGAGGAGGTGGCCAGAGCTCTGTTTGAGACTCAGCTTCAACTCAAGATGCTGCGTGGGGAAGATATTAAGGACTTGAAATTTGGCTCAAATTTGTTTTTCATCTCAAGCAATGATCGGTTTAGACACTACGTAACATCACCCGGTAAGTTGCATTAGACTGCGTCTTTTATGCAATTGCATTTGGCATTACAAATAACAAAAGTAATGGACAATTTGAACAGGGATGTCTGTGGTGCTGTTCTGCAACAAGACAACCCACAAACAAGTGTTGTTGGTGTTGGAGCAAACCTGCAAGAGATTCCCATCAGTTAATTTTCTTAAGGTGGGTAATTTTGAATGCTCTAGGCCTTGCTGATTGTGGTTTTGTTCACTCAAAAATTGAAATAGAGAATCCTGAACTCTCTCTAAAGGACTGTTAGTGATTTACATTTTCAGGTGGAGATTGAAGACCACCCGTACTTGGCAAAATCAGAAGGTGTGAACTGCATCCCGGCCTTTAAAATATACAAGAATGGATCAAGGGTGAAAGAAATTCCAGGCAACAACCACGAGTTGTTAGAAAAATTAGTTAAATTATACAGCAGTTGAAGATGATCACACTTCTTCAAATGAGAGAACATACACTGCAGGAAATGGGGAAGGTTAGATTTGTCAGAATGAAAAAAAGCAGCCCAGAATAAATCGAGCTACCTGCTTCATAAATTTGGTCACCTTGCTTACAGCCTGTAGAAAAAGTGTATAGGAAAAGCAATTCTTTGGGTTAGTAATTGATTTTTTGAATACTTCCATGAATGTCTGAGAAATCTTTAATTCTTCATATTCAGTGTATATTTGTTTGGGAAACCTAAACTGCTTTTTTCCTTGTTAAGTCATTTATTCTTTACAGGAGTGATTATTTAGGTTGTAATTTTAAGTTATGACAATATAGTAAAAGGAACACGATTGTTGTACATTATTATATGCAAACTTTTAGCATATTATACTTGTACATTATATATATGTTTGAATCAATTCTGTTCGAACATCAAAGCGATTAGTAGTTTCTGAACTAAAACATAAAATTTAATATTCAAGCGGTCAAAAGCTAGTTTTTATTTTTATTTTTTCTCCTTGCTTGCACCATTTGGTATCGAAAAATCTATAATGAGCCAAAGTGGAAATCTATTTTGGAAGAAGTGAAAGGAGAATCTGTTTACGATTTAACCTAAAGTTAAAAGGATAGCAACTTGGAAGGGATTCGTCAAATTTGTGAACAGCCTATTAGTGAAAATAAATTTGAAGTTAAAGTAATTCTTTTTAGGAAACTTGAATCCAAATTCAGATGTTAGTTTGTAGACCCAAACCTTGATGGTTAAGAAAACTGAGAGAGAAATGTAGGAGAAAAATAAAGAAGAGTGAAAGTATAATGATGAGTGTGGGTGGGGACAAACGAAAAAGATGAGTGAAAAGAGTAGTCGCAAATTGCGCCGTTGATAGTAAACTCATTCTGATATCATATCATATCAAACCTTGATTATTCTAATTAACGCCCCGTGTGTGCAAGTTAGGCCCACTAATGGTTAACACTTTTTTTTTTTTTAATTTCCATGGAAAAAAGTTGAATTAATTATAGTTCTTCTATATTTATTTATAAAATTCATTTTTTATTCCTGGATAATGTTCAATGGATCCTTTAATCCTCTACAAAAATTCGATATTGCTTTTACCATGGGTTTGATTTAGACGAAAACGGATTACATTGAATTTTAGAAAAAGAGAGAGACTAAGGGTCCTATTGCTCAACATTGACGATGCATGGTTAGAGGATTGAAAGCACATGAGATACAGAGAAAAAGACAAAACGGAACGTACAAAGAAATTGGAAGTACAAAGATGCCAAAGCAACGTTGGTGAATGAATTCTCTTCACTCTCATCGAAAACCAAGATAGACTCATCAACTGCACTCACTGGACCTTCCAGTACCTCTCATACAGAATCCAACTTTTTCAGTCCACTTTATTACCCAAAGTAGACAACCTTTAACTGTCAAACCTGATGCAGAAATAAGTAAAATCACGTGTGTGTACATAAAGGGTGCAACATGGCAAATTCATAATGTATATATAAACTTCTTCTTAAACAGTTGATTCATCGATTTGGAGCACAAAATGACATATTTACATATTCAAATCTTTCTTCTATCCCTTCTATTATTTGTTTATTTATTAGCTTAGCAACTAAACATACAAAAATTGGCAGTATTTATGATAAGGTTAACAGATTACTGACGTTATATCTTCAGATTCTTTCAGGCTACATGTTCAACGAGGATTTTTTCATGTTGTTTGATCAGCGGGAGAGAGGAGTAATGTTACTTAATGTATATAGAATGACATTTTGCAATATATAAGGAGGTGTATGTAGCGAATAAGGTGGTGCAGAAACAATATCCGTGAAAGAAAAAAAACATTTATAAGCCCACTGGCCTGCTCAAAAAAGGCCTGAATCCCAATTTCTCTTTACCTGGCCCGGGGTACAAAGCCCTACTTACTAGTTTTTCCCCTCTGCTGCTGCTACGCAGGACCAGGTTTTAGCCATTGGGTTTCTCGCAGAACATAGCAAACATTCTACTATGGCTGTGAGTAACTTCTTCTTGCTCCCTCTCTCGCTCATCTTCTTCTATGCATTTCATTCACATAACCCGCATCTCCATAACTGAGTAATTTCAATTTTCCCTTTGCTTCTGGCACTAAGCCCATGTTGGTTGAGTATAGAAGATCACAGTGTGTGATTGATTGTCTCTTATTTTCTAATTTGCTAAAGTTTCTCTTTTACCTCGTGTTTTGCAGACTATACCAGTTAATCCCAAGCCTTTCTTGAATAATTTGACCGGGAAACCAGTAATTGTGAAACTCAAGTGGGGAATGGAGTACAAGGGTATGGTGCTTTCTTAGGGATCGTTTTATCTTCTGTTATTTCGCTGCTAAACGCTTCGTTTTGGTTTTTATTCCTAATTTCATTTTGTTTATCATGTCTTCACTGTGTTTTTTTTTTCAGGGTATCTCGTTTCTGTTGATTCGTATATGAACTTGCAGGTATATGTTTAAGTTAAATTCTGATGTGTTTGTTCCCATACAATAATTATATTTTCAGTCTCTTGTCTTAGTTGACATATATATAATCTCCTAATATCTATAACTTTATCTGTAGCTGGCAAACACTGAGGAGTACATTGAGGGACAGTTTACTGGAAATTTGGGAGAAATTTTAATCAGGTAAATTCCGCATTAACAATTGTTCATGTCTAGCGGTTTTTGTGTTTTGCTATTATATAAGGGTGTTGTTAGACCCTTTTGATTTTGTTGATTGAATAGAGAATGTGAAATTGTGGTAACATGAAAAAGCTGGCGAGCCATGTTAGACTCTAGAGGTCCTCAAGTCATGAGGACCTGCAAAACATTTATGAAGCACATTATGAATGTGAATTGCACGGAAGATATGTTTAGCTTTCAATTGATTGATTTGTTTTGGTGTTTGGAAGAAGACTTCAATGACTACTTATTTTTAGTACGTTTCATGATTCTAATACTAGAGTTTCGTTCGGAGAAAATCTTTGCCCGTATATCTAGTCACATCTTTCTCCTTAATTAAGATCATTTTGTTCTGTAGAAAATTTATTTTTCGCTAATGCTCAACTCAGCATAAGATCTGCTCTAGTTGGTATAGTGGATACAGATGCAGTCAAAATCCCTGATTGTGATTTGAATGAAGAACATTGTTGGTTAGATAAGTTCTAGTCTGTAGAATTGATTTTGATTAGAAGTGGATTTCAGTGATTTAATTTATATTGTAAATTATTTATTTAAGTTTTCTTACTTGATATTTGGTTGCTGAGACAGTAACATGATGTTAAGTTAAATAATATTCATGTAAACACGTACAAATCGGATTTACTCATTGCAAAAGGTTGCAAAATAGTCTAATAAAGTAACAAAAAATTGTTTTCATCATGTTGAAGAAGTCAAAACCCAAGTTTATAATCCAAACTAAATCTACACACTGAGTCCCCGACACCAGATTTCGCAGCCATAAACATTGCAGCAGTTACTGTTTGTTTACAATGAGCAAAAGCGATGATATAAAATTGAAAGTTAGATATTCCTATATGTAGAATATCTCTTCCTTTTTTATATATATAGTATCAATATTTCCTATAATTGCTGTATTTCAGCATATAGTTATTGCTATATATATATATCTGCCACAGCTCTATGACATATCTTCCCTGCAATTCACTTTCATAATGTGCTGTATAAAAGTTAATTTTGTTCTTTGTTGTCTTTCTTTATCCTGTGTTACCCATCTCGTGTGATTGTATTCATATATATGGTGGAAATATAAAGATTTTTCAATAGTAGCATGCTATAGAGGTGTAGTTGCCCTGACCACCATATGCACTGAAGTAGTGTTACATTTCGCTGTATCAGCCAAAATTGCAGCATTTTGTATTGTACTGATGGTGATAAAAATCCCGAGAATGACCTTCTATGTTAACGTGTTAGAGGGGTATTTGATGGAGATATTTTTTATTTTATTTTGGGTACTGAAGTGATTTCAGCTTGTAGAAAACTCTTTCAAAGTTTATTACTATACCTCACTTGTCTCCTCTTGTACCTTGCGACTGTTGCACAAACCCAGTGCAACTCTGGCAATTACTGTGTGACCCTCTGGTGACTCTCTCAGGCAATCAATGCAGCAGCTTGCTAGTTTTTTTTTTTTTTTGTTATTTCTTGTAAACTTGTCCTCTTATTCTCATCAATCTTCGTTTTTGCTCTTAATGTTCGCTTTGTCCCTTCAACCTTCGTTTTTGTTCTTAATGTTCTCTTTGTACCATCAAAAACTTGTTCTCTTTGTCTCTTAATGTTGATGTTTATTTCTTGTAAACTTGTTCTCTTATTTCATTGTTTGCGTTTCTAGATGTAACAATGTTCTCTACCTTCGAGGAGTCCCAGAGGATGAAGAAATCGAAGAAGCCGCAGAAGACTAGATTGATCGAAATTACTAATTGTGATGACAAACAAAACTAACATTCGTTACTACCTGCTTTGGTATCTTTGGTGTATGTTTTTGTAGTTATGTTTTTGAATCAATGATGACACCCTCGTGAATATTGGGGTGCCTATGTGAAAGTTGTTAGCAATCCTTCATGTGATTTTTCTACATAAATCTGTTTCTGCACCATGTTTTTCATACTACTTGAATACGAGTTAAGGACTGGACTTGGATTTTATAGAATCATGCAGCCCAATATCGAGGAAGTGACTAATTTGTTCTTATTATTATTATTATCATTCGTTGTCAAGATATACCGATGAATAAACAATTATTTGTTAGAAATAGCTAACCGTGTTATTGTCACTTCTGTTAGTTGATTCAAACTGTTAACTGGCATTAAAGGAAGTTCATACATAATTATCACCAGGCACGCCTATAAACATACACAGCATAATCAATAAAGGCAAAAGTACAAGTGAATTACAACATTGATGGCGGTAAAATAATGAATTCAAATTTAAAGATAATGTCATCTGTGTTTCTAATATTATTTTAGTTCTTAAATTTATACCTTTCATTATAGTCCTCTAATTAAGGACTAAAAGTACCACTATACGACTTTTATGAATTACATTTTTGTCTTGAATGCGAAATTGTGCAGCGTAAGTGTCAAATTAATGCCGATCATTTCCCCTTTTCTCTTGTAAGCAAAGTTGAGTCTCATTGTAGAACTGTTTATTAGTCGAAAAAACTAATCACAACTGAAAATATTGATTTTAAAAATCATAAGAACGAAGAAAACTAAATTGATAAATAAAAAACTTGAAATTCGGATTATTTTAATTGAATTAAACTAGTTTTGATATAAGAAACTCACTCCATTTACAATCAATCTTGAAGAAGATTATGATCTTCAATCTTTGTTTTAAGTATGTGATAATTTTTTCTTAAAATCGTGTTCATGTTAATTAACAATTTTTTTTGTTTAAGTTTGATATTAAATTTCTTTCTTTATCAATATCAACATGATATGTCGTTAAATAATGCTAAAACGTATTGATTGTTATGAAAAAAAAAATTGAGAGAAAAAAAATGTAAAGATATATTTTAAAGGTTAATAGTACTCAACTGAAAATAAAATGAATGGGTAACATAAAAATAGAAATTGGTCGAATGTAATTTGAGACTTATTTAAGTGTAATTACATTCATAAATTTATTGCATAACTCAAACAAAAATCTTACAATGAAACTTAACTCCTTTACCGTTTTTCAAAATTGAAAAAAAAAATCATTCTTTGTATTTTTTTGGTTTAACTACTCTTTTAGTTTTTATTTTCGTTTAAAAATGTCAATTTAGTCTTTTATTTTTTTTTTCAATTTGATTCTGATTTTTGAAAAATTGATACAATTTGATTATTTTCGTTAAATTTTTTAAAATTTATGAGATTTTTCATCTAAATCGAAGCTTTTAATAAGTTTGGTTTGATTTGTTTGTGTAATTAACATAATGTTAGTGTCAATTTTGATGAAAAATCATTGATCTATTTTAAGAAAGTTAATAAAAATAACCAAATTGCATCAATTTTTTAAAAATTGGATCAAATTGATACTAAAAAAATTTGAGGACAAATTTGACATTTTTGAACGGCAACAAAGACAAAAAAAAGTAATTAAACATATTTTTTGATCCATTACTCCTATTAAACTTACAAAAATTTTTTTATTAGAGGTATTGCTCGATTGGTTTTAATTAAAAATATATCTGGTCAAATATTAAAACAATGCATAGTTTGACTTGTGGTTTATTTATTAAAAATTGAATCTACTCTAATACAATACAATATGGTTTGGATTAGATTGAATAATTGGAGTTTTATCAACCCCTCTGATAAAAAAACCTTTCACTGTATATACGTAAGACATTTATGTTTGGACATTTGCTGCTTTTGTGTAAATTTTTTATTTTAATTATTTTGTTAAGAATGATGAATGAAATCACAACTAAAAGAAAATTTGTATTATCACTTGGTTCAAAAGAATATAACTTTATCATTTATATTTCAAAATGCGCAACACAAATTTTCACACAGTTAATAATTAGTTTTATTTTATATATTTGTTAGGATTACATAACTTAATTTTAATTAGAATAATAAACTTAATTATATATTAAGTGCATGATGAATTTAGAAACTTAGTTCTTAATAATTTTGTATGATCTATTGAGAAATCAATAAATTTTTCAATTTTTCAATTTTTTAATTTTTCAATTGAATATCCTTTATATGTTAACTTAGTGTTGTAGCTCTTAGGTGACTCACACTAGATATATAACCTTAATCACAAATAAAGGATTGTGTCGGGACCAAGAATGTCTATTAGGAAGCAAGAAATGTGAGTCAGGTGTTTTGTCCCTTTTCAAGATAACCTAACCATGTCAGGCTTCTAGTTTGGTGCTTGTTCTGTCTACGGAGGATATCAAGGAAGAATTTTGTCTCATGCAACCCTTAACATATTTAGAGACAACCTGAAAATACCAACAAGATCATATGTAAAACAAAGGTGTAGCAATAAATGCATATGGAGGATTGAACAACATATCATAGATTCGTTATATCGTCTTATAGTTATATTGTCATATCGTTATATTGTCATATTGTTATATCGTCATATCATTATATCGTCATATCGTCATATCGTTATATTGTTACATCGTTATATAGTTATATCGTTATATTGTTATATCGTTATATCATCATATCGTTATATCGTCATATCGTCATATCGTCATATAGTTATATCGTCATATCGTCATATCGTCATATTGTCATATCCATATCGTTATATTATCATATTGTCTTATCGTTATAATATCATATCGTTATATCGTTATATGATCATATCGTCATATCGTCATATCGTCATATTGTTATATCGTCATATCGTTATATTGTCATATCGTCATATGTTATATCGTCATATCGTTATATCGTCATATCGTCATATCATTATATTTTTATATCGTCATATCGTTATATCGTCATATCGTCATATCGTTATATCGTCATATCGTCATATCGTCATATCGTTATATCGTCATATCGTCATATCGTCATATCGTTATATCGTCATATCTTCATATCATCATATCGTCATATCGTTATATCGTCATATGTTATATCGTCATATCGTTATATCGTCATATCGTCATATCATCATATTGTTATTTTGTCATATCGTCATATTGTTGTATTTTTATATTGTTATATTCTCATATTTTCATATTGTTATATTATTATATCATCATATTGTTATATCGTCATATCGTTATATGATAAAAATATTATATTTTTTATTCTATTTTACTATTATCAAATATTCTGTTTTATGATTGTACATATTAGGTTGTCCTTTTCCCCTTATATCACTGAATTTTGTACTCTATATATTGGATAACTTTCTAATAAATCAGTATGAAAGCTTTGATTAAGTTACTCTTCATCAAACATCTCTTGTGGGTATTTGTGGGTTTTTTTTCCTTCTTATGGCTTATTCATACCTAATAAGGTATCATATTTAAATCGTCATTCGCATTTTCTCCTTTCTTGTTGATTTTTTGCCATGGGGTGAATCCTACTTCATCTTCTGATCACCTCACAAACCCCAAAAATCCCTTATTTCTTCATCCCGGTGAGAATCCTACTCTTGTCTTTGTGTCTCATGTTCTTTTCCATAACAATTGGCGACATGATATGCTCGTTGTGTTGGAAATAAAAAACAAGAACTGTTTTGTTATTGGCACCCTTCCATGACCACTCTCTAATGATCCCTTGCACGCAATTTGGAAATGTTGTAACAAGATGGTAATTTCGCGGCTCACTCACTCAATGGTGTCCGCAATTAAACAATTGTTATGTGTTATGTGGATGGAGTTTGTGTATGATATATGGACCGATCTTTTTCAATTGTTCTCTGATGGTGATAAGTTTCGCATTGCTAATTTACAAGAGAAAATTCAAAGTTGTCGATAAGGTGATTCCACCATTTCCCAATATTACACACGACTTCAAATCTTCTAGAAAGAACTCCTTTTATATCGTTAAGATTCTATTATGTACAATATATATATATATATATATATATATATATATATATATATATATATATATATATATATATATATATATATATATATATATATAACAAA
>Ga0214542_1001978_pt1 | contig 42477 bp, 48 predicted proteins | sample CNSS1metaG_FD_160096 | JGI IMG/M metagenome (GOLD analysis project Ga0214542, IMG submission 160096) | Root nodule microbial communities from cowpea collected in UCLA plant growth center, Los Angeles, California, USA - CNSS1 | ecosystem: Host-associated > Plants > Roots > Nodule | place: USA... | reverse complement strand
CCGGCTTGCGGTCGTCGCGCAGCTTGGCCTTGACCCGGCGCTTGGGCGTTTTGTTGCGCAATTGCAGGCCCAATTCGCGATAAATGCGACGAGTCTTGTTCTGCCCATGACGCCAGCCCTCGCGGCGGAGCAGGACGTGGACGCGGCGATAGCCGTAGCGAACGCGAACATGGCAGATCTCCTTGATCCGAGCTTCGAGGGCCGCCTGGCCGGAGCGACGAGATTTGTAGTGGTAGGTCGAGCGATCGAACTCGAGGGCCTCACAAGCCTTGCGGATCGAGACCTGCCACTCACCACAAACCTCATCGACGAGCTTGCGCTTCCGACCAGGCTTCATAGCTTTCGGCGGATCACGTCCTGCAGCATCTCTTTGTCCAGCGATAGGTCCGCCACCAGCTTCTTCAGCTTGGCGTTCTCGTCCTCGAGCTGCTTCAGCCGGCGCATCTCGGTCGGCAGCAGACCGTCGTACTTCTTCTTCCAATTGAAATAGGTCGCCTGGCTGATTCCGGCTTTGCGGCAGATCTCCGCAACCGGGCCCCCGTCACTGCCCTGCTTCAGGATAAACGCCTTCTGGGCGTCCGAAAACTTCGAGGCCTTCATCGTTGTCCGCTCCTCCCATCTGAGGGGATTCGGCAGCGCAACTCTAGCCAAAAATGGTCCAGTTTGCCGGCCTCAGATCACGAGTGCGGCCTTCACGAGGTTCGAAGTTATTATTTCTTCGAGGCGCGAACGTTCTGCTGACCATTGTCAGGCGAGGTTCGGCGCACAATCGCTTGGGCAGCAAGCTCGCCAAACGCATCGGCCAAGAACCTAAGCTCCCCGTCGCTCGTAAAAGGGCCCTCATCCTCCATGCCATCTGGAACGATGGCACTAAGTTCCAGATAGAGACGCGCACTGCATGAACCAGTCTTAAACCAGCCCGGATCCACCTTTTTCCGGAGCAAGTGTCCTTGCCGGGGGCGAAGATGTCGGCAATCTGGAAAGTCGTTCCTTCAGGCTTTAAGCACCGAGCTCTTCACATTGGGATGCCAACCTCTTGAACGCCATCCTGCGCAGCTCCCGCATAGAGACGATCGCGGAAAGGACCATGCACGGATCATTGGTTGACACCGCGCCCCGATTAAGGAACGAAGACTGACGGACTGAAGTGTCCAGCGCCACTCCTCGACGCTGGGGCGATCGAGATGGATCATCATCCGAATCCGCTTCCGCGCCCCAGATCGCGGGCTTTCTTCGCCACGTGCGGATGGGCCACCTACCAGATGCCTCAGTATCGGCGCTTGCCTACGAACTGTAGAAGCATGCTGTGTTAGCGATGCTTCCTGACGGTCTCAGATTGCACTCGGACAGACGTGAACTGGTGCGCAAGTGCGATCTGCAGGAACGCTTTTGACGAGGATGTCGGGGTTACAAGCGGATCCCTTGAAACTCGCGGACTCCCAAATGTGGCATTCGGATTGTTTCAAGTATAGAACACGCGTCCAAGCCGAAAATGCCGAAAAGCGTATTTTGCCGCCAGTTAAGCGCGGTGCCTCCCAGCACTTTCTCTACCTGCTACAGGACCTTTTACGACCGAAATCGCCGAAAACGAAAAGCTTATCAGTAAGTTTGACGGCAAACCAAAACGGCAGAAAAGCCCATGACGATGCGCGCTCGGACTCGCGCAGCATACAAGAACAGCTGAAACATCGGGGTCAACAGACAATGGCAAGAAGAGCGCTCGTCCTGATTGAAGGCACAACGAACAATGGTCCGCGATACATCGAGGCGGCCAAGCGTCTTGGCCTTCATCCAATTACGCTGTCGGCCGATCCGGCTCAGTACAGCTATCTCGCGGCCGAAAGCAACGAGGCAATCCACGTCGATACACGCAATCAAGATGCGCTGATCCACGAGAACGCGCGGCTACGCGCGACCTATGACATTGCTGGCATTACGAGTCCCCAGGAGGCAGTCTATGCGGCAGTCGGCATGCTGTGTCGGCACTTCAACCTACCGGGACCAAACCCCACGTCCGTTGAACGATGTCGTGATAAATTCACTCAACGCCGCCTCCTCGCGGGGGCCGGCGTTCCCGTACCGACCTACCGCTTGGCTGCGAATGCTACCGAGGTAGAAAGCGCTGCCGCAGATATCGGCCTACCCGTGGTTCTTAAGCCAGTCGTAGGTACCGGCAGCAGCGGGGTCCGACTATGCCGCACCGTCGACGAGTTAGCCCGATACACAGTGTGTCTCTTTGGCGCGAAGGATATGTGGCGGTCCTCACCGAGGATACTGGTCGAAGAATTCGCACAAGGCCGCTATTACTGTGCTCATCTAATGGGGAATGAGTTAATTGGGATTGCTGCCGCTACCTTCGGCGCCCCCCCGCATTTCGTCTTCCGTGAGAGCATCTTCCCGGCCCCACTGACTGACGGCGATAATAGGCGTATTGCCGATGTTTCGCTGAGCTGTTTGCGAGCTCTGGACCTTGGCTGGGGGCCAACGAACATTGAGTTCCGGTGGACGAAGCGTGGCCCAGTTGTCATCGAAGTGAATCCGCGTCTTTCTGCCGGTCCTCACTCGATACAGGCGGCTTACGGTATCGATCCCATCACCGAGCACATCAAACTTGTTATCGGTGACAAATTGGATCTCCGCCGAAAACGTTCGCACACTGCAGCTTGGCGTTCCCTAATTCCTGATCGCGATGGCGTCCTCGAATGGCTTGATGGCGAGAGTCGGGCGGCTGCTGTGCCAGGTGTCACCGAAGTCAGGTTGTTTGTTACGCCCAAGACACGGATCGTCAGAAAGGGCGATTACCGAGACTCTATTGGGTACGTTATGGCCGCTTCGCCTGGACATGCACAGACCGCGGCGATACTTCAGCGGGCCGTCGACTTGATCGATTGGTCGATCACACCATTTTCCGATTCTTGGCGAACAGGAACAATCTCCGGGCCGTGAGCCGTTTGCAGGCGCACGCGGCGCCTCGTAAGGGATGATGTCACGGAGTACGGTCGTGTCCCCAGTGATGGTGTAAGCTCGGTGGAGCAAAGCCGCCCGCACGCGCGCCCTCCCATAGCGCCGTAGCGGGCGGGCGGCTTTGCGGTGGTCACCGGCAGTTCGCCGGTAGGGTCGGGTTGCTGACACCAACCTGATTCCAGGAACCACCGATGACCGATGAGATGATGAACCTCCGCACGCTTGTGGAGAAGACCCCTGATGCGGATCTGCTGCGCGAGATGATCGGCTTTGCGGCCCAGCGCCTGATGGAGCTGGAAGACGAAAGCCAAACCGGGCCGCCTATGGCGAGAAGAACGCCGAGCGCCTGGCGCAGCGCAACGGCTACCGCGACCGGGTCTGGGAGACCCGCGCTGGGACAGTCGAGCTTCGTATCCCCAAGCTGCGCAAGGGCTCCTACTTCCCGGGCTTTCTGGAGCCGCGCGGGATGGCCGAGAAGGCGCTCACCGCCGTGGTGCAGGAAGCCTATGTGCAGGGCGTCTCGACCCGCTCGGTCGACGATCTGGTGCAGGCGATGCGGATGGGCGGCATCTCCAAGAGCCAGGTGAGCCGGCTGTGCGCGGAGATCGACGACAAGGTGAAGGCGTCCCTTGGCCGGCCGATCGAGGGCGACTGGCCCTATCTGTGGATCGACGCGACCTACGTGAAGGTGCGCCAGCAAGGCCGTATCGTCTCGGTCGCGGTGATCGTCGCGGTCGGCGTCAACAGCGACGGCCGGCGCGAGGTTCTCGGCATGGACATCGGCCCCTCCGAGGCTGAGACATTCTGGACGGCGTTCCTGCGCAAGCTCGCCCGCCGTGGCGTGCGCGGTGTCAAGCTGGTCGTCTCCGACGCCCATGAGGGCATCAAGGCTACCGTCAGCAAGGTGCTCAACGCCTCCTGGCAACGCTGCCGCGTGGGGCCGTTGAACAAGTGGTTGATCGATCCGCTCGATGCAGCGACCGACCCATTCACTCGCGATGCTGACTGAACGCTTCGAGGGGAGATGAACGAGCGCCAAAGAACAGGAACCAGAGCGCCTGCCAGCCGCTTAAAGTTGATGGCGGCGGCCGTCAGGTAGGCCTGGATTCGTGTTCGGCAGACCACGCCGTAGGTTTTGGCTTCGCCATGGAAGCCCTCTGAACGCCAGCGATGGCGCTGATAGAGCCGTCGATCTTGCCGACTCCATCGCTCGCGACGGCGGCGGGCCCGGAGCAGTGCAGGATGATCGTTACCCACAACAACTGCCTTATTAACTCGTCCCTTCGATAGGCAGTCCCCCTTGAGCGGACAACGGGCACAATCCTTCGCTTTCGAGTAATAGAAACGGCCGTGCTTGATGGGTCGCGCAGGGCGCAAGATACATCCTCGCGGGCACTTCAGGATCTCGTGCTTGGCGTCGTACCGGAAGCGTCTGAGAGGTACGCGACTCTTGATTGGTTCGGATTTAGCCGGGATCAGGACATCAATGCCGCGCCGCTCGAGAGCGCCGTAGACTTTGGCGTAGGCATAGCCCGCATCGGCGGTGACCGTTTTGATGTCGATGCCTGTAATCGCTTGAACCTCATCAACTTGCGGCTCGATCATCTCACCTTCGTTCGTTTGTCCAGTTGTGACCGCGACGTCCAAAATGACGCCGACCTTGTCATCGACGGCCGTGTGCTGCCTATAGGAGGGCTCCAGCCGCCGGTTTCGGGCATTCGTGGCCATCGTTGCATCGGGATCAGTCGTGCAGATCTTCTTGTACTTGCCGCTCTGCCGGCCCTTTCTCTCAACCTCGCTTTCATCCTCGCCTTGATGTTCGCTCAGTACATCCACCACATGCTGCTCGGTGAGGCTGTCCCAACTCACGTTGGCACGGATCAGCGACGCATCGATGTGGGACCACCGCCGCTGTGGCGATTTTGGCCTTCAAGCAGGCTTCAACCGTTCGCTTGAAGATCCTACGGAACCGCTCTTCGCCCCAGCGCTGGCGGATACGCGTCAGGCTCGATTGGTGCGGTAGTTGCTCATGCAGGCGATAACCGGCAAACCAGCGAATGGCGATGTTGACCTGAGCCTCGCGCATCAATTTGCGATCGTGCACGATCGCCGACGAGTAGACCGGCGCGCATCAGCCGTACCGCCGCTTCGGGGTCGATGCCGGGCCAGCCGTCGTTCGCGCAATAACAGTCGGCGACTTCTTCCCTTAGCCAAGACAGATCGAGCACACGATCGACCCTCGCCAGCACGTGCTCATCTGGGACGAGTTGTTTGAGCGAACCTGTGATGAAGAGCTCCAGCTGATCCCGCTCTTTGCGCCCTAGCATCTCGTTTGCTCCGCCGATCGCGAATCGCAGACAAGAACGGAATCAGTCAATTCCAACTTTTTCAACGGCCCCCGCGTGCACTTCATGCGCAACGCACTGGCCCATGCCGGCAAGAGCGGGCGGCGCGTCGTCTCCGCCTTTATCGCCACTGCGTTTGCCCAGGATGATGCCGACGCCGCAAAGGCCCAATGGCGGAAGGTCGCCGACCAGCTCCGTCCCAAGCTGCCCAAGCTTGCCGGCTTCCTCGACGAGGCCGACACCGATGTGCTGGCTTATATGACGTTCCCGCCGCAGCATCGGACCAAGCTGCACTCGACCAATACGATCGAGCGCCTCAACGGCGAGATCAAGCGCCGCACCGAGGTGGTCGGCATCTTTCCCAATGAAGACGCCATCGTCCGCCTCCTCGGCGCGATCCTGCTCGAGCAGAACGATGAATGGGCCGTCCAGCGCGCCCGTTACATGACGCTGGAAACCATCGCGCCGTTGAGCGATAATCCAACCGTCAGCCTCCCGGCTATCGCCAGCTGACCAATCCGGCTCTTGCCGGCGAACGCGGTGTCCCACCGCCAGTTACACCACGCTCAGGGACACGATCGCGCGACGACAGAACCCAAGATATCCCCAATCTCTCCTCTTCAATAACATAGCTAGATGGGTGTTCTGATGCGCAGTTGTAATATCTGCGCCAGTCTCCACTTTTTCCTGGGCGTCCAAGGCTGAGGAACCAGTCCGTGTTGAGGGATTCGGCCCGGAAGCCACCGTTGAAGGCCTGAATGACCGCATTGTCGGTGGGCTTGCCTGGCCGTGAGAAGTCCAGCGTGACGCCGCGCTAGTACGCCCATAGGTCAAGGTCGCGCGACACGAACTCGCTGCCTTTCGTTTCCAGGATCGCCACGACGTCGCTGCAGCACCGGTGGGAAGCGGGAGAAAAGTCGCAAACTGATCGTGGATAAAATCCATCACTCCGGTCTCGTTCGACCGCGTCGCAGGCCTGCGATCATCGCGCAACTTAGCCTTAACCCGGCGCTTCGGCGTTTTGGTGCGCAACGATCATCCCGGCGAGCCGTTGCGCAGTGCGATCAATCCAACGTCGTTCGCAATGGTGATCTGAGTTCCAAACGGCTTCGAGAGCTTCTGTAAACGCTCCAGAATTGCTTTTGCTTGGAGCGAGGGCGCGAGACGCGGCACGCCACGGTTGGCAAACCGCTTCGAGTGACCGAGTTCGATCGGATAGATCCGCAATTCAGCTAGCTGGCTCTGCTCAAATCGGCTGACGGCAATAATGCTCTCATAAAAGAGCGGATCTGAAAATCCCCATGCGATCATTTCCGCTACGGATACCTCGGCATCAGTGTCGATTCGTGGGTCCTTACCGTGAGCAGCAAACATGTCGGCACCAACGGGCGTTCGGAGTTCGTCCATGATGAAATTCCCCATGCTATAGAGGATGGGCCGGCCCTTGTAGATTTCGATGCCTCGCAACTGGTGTGGTCCATGTACGATATATGCGTCCGCTCCGACGTCGATTAGCGTATGCGCAAACGATTGTTCATAATCAGATGGAACTTGGCTCCAACAGCCGGGCTCGTGACCGTGGTTTGTTACGATGCAAAAATCCGCGAGCTGCTTACCCCGCCGAACGTTTCGTAGAATCTCGGCGACATCGCGCGAGTCGGCTTCGTAGCTATAACCCGGCTTGTCACCTACTTTGCATGTCACTCCAGACGTCATTCCAGCGAGCACGACTCGGTTCGGATCGTCATGGCTGCCCCAGGAGTGTGGCAATGCGCTGCGTATCCGTCTCAAGCTCTCGAGCATCTCCGATGGAATCACGATGTTCTCCGCAAGACGAAGGCTGTTGACTCCTGGTCTCCCCGGCGCCTCGCCAGCCGGATCGCTCGCACGAGACAGAGGCGTAAATGTTGTGGCAAATGAAACCAACGCAACGCGACCGCGTGCGGTTTCTAAAAAGCGAGCGGCACCGGCTTGTGCAAGATTCTCGCCTACACCAGCATAGACGATCCCGTTCTGATCGAGCACTCGGCTCGTCTCACGCATGCCCTCAACGCCCCAGTCAAACGAATGGTTGTTCGCGCGGCTCAAGACGTTGAATCCCATCGCTTTCAAATCAGGTCCGAGTTCGGGTAGGCTTACGTGATATGCACCTCCGTGCTCAGCTTGTGGACTTCCGTTGAATGATCGAATGTCGATGATGTTGGTCTCCATGTTCCCGAACGTGACATCAGCATCGTAAAGGATCTTGACGATCTCGCCGAAGCTGGGACCCTGACCTCTGGTCAGCGACCGTGCCACGATGAGGTCGCCGACTGCTACCACGGTGAAGCCGTCGGCAACGTTCGTTGCAATCGAACCGACTGTGTCATAGCCATCATCCTGCTGGACTGGATGACGACCGTTCTCGTGCGATAGTTTTTCCATCGGTTTCTCCATAGGCCGACTATTTACAACCGAATCCGTCCGCTTTCTTGGCGCTGTACCTTATCGAGTGTGAGGTGTTCCTGCAGGCATGCCAACAATGAATCGCGTAGATCTTGCGCTGGTTCCAGCGCCAGGTGGCGGACGCACAGCGGCGCATCAAATGCGCAAATACTCCAATTACAGATGGGCGAAGTCCTGCGCGGTGCCACATGGCGTCTAAAATCCGATGGCAGCCGAGCCCGCGAGCGCCTCTCGCCATGTCCTTGGCTTTAGCAGAAACATTTCGGGGGCGGCATGTGCCGCAACGCCAGCGGTCCTCGCTGGGCGTCAATGGCTTTCGCCAGAACGCGATAGTTGTGGCGTCACCGCCTGCCGGATTCTGCGCCCACGAAGACCATCGCATCGGATGGTTACCTGCGCGTGTGTGCTGCTGGTCGGGCACAGGCAGCGAGTACGACATTAACGCAGAGCTCCAGGTGAGAGATGAAAATTGAAAGGTGTCGATGCTATGATACACAGCAGCTCCCGATCCACGGTGGAATCGAAATGGCGAAGATGTCATTCAGCCACAGATGATGCGTGTGGCACTCTCCGTCCCGATATATGTGGAAACCAGACGTGCTGAAGGAGCGACGCAAGCCGCGTTGTTTGGGAATTTGCATGGTCTTGATACCGGGCGAATTGGAGAGAATGAAAATGATTTGGCTTCGCATGATATCTTCCATAATGAGCGCCGCATTCACAGCGGGTGGATCTGCGATTGACCGAACCCGCGAACGGCACATTAGCAGGTCTACATATGCACGCAGCTATGAAGGTTGGGAGGGCGCTCAACCACCGAAACGGATCCTTGAGCGGGGCATTGTCCAATATGGCGTCCGCCGCCAGACGCTTCCCGAGCGTCTCGTCATGGAGCGTTTTCGGGCGCTTGGCCCAAAGCCTCAGTGCTGGCAGACTTGGGTTTCATTTGCAGACACTAGACAACCGATTCCATGAACTTGGCAGTGATGGAACGGGACGTTTGTTCGTGTATTCGTCGTTTGGGATTGACTGAACGCGGAGTTTCATCATGGCAGGATGGCGGCAAGCGGTCGAGTTGGCGATCACCGGTCAGGAGATTGAAACGTTGACGGCTTTTTAGCGGTCGAGGACCGAACCGGCGAGACGGTGTCGCGGGCGGCGATGCTGCTCGCCTATCGCGATAACCCGTCGTTCTTTGCAGTTGGACAAAGACTTGGCGTGCACCATCAGACGGTGCAGCGCTGCGTCGAGCGGGCGGCGGCTGAGGGCGCATTGACGGCGCTCGACGAGCGCCCGCGACCGGGTAAGGAGCCGGTGATTACGCCGGAGGCCAACGCCTGGCTGGTATCTTTGGCGTGCGACAAGGCCAAGGATCATGGCTATCGCAAGAGTTGTGGACGACGCGACTGCTGGCTCGCCATGCGCGCGAGCACGGACCGCGGGTCGGACATGAATGTCTCGCCCATCTGGTGCAGGGCACGGTGTGCAAGCTTCTCGGCCAGGAAGAAAGCAAGCCGCAGAAGGTTATATCTGGAGCGCCGCGATGCCGAATTCGAGCAGAAGATGGCGGAGCTTCTGTGTGTCTATCGCGAGGTCCAGGTTCTGAAAAAGGCCGCTGCCAAGTCGAAGAAGCCAAGCAAGCCAGTAGCGGTCGTCTCCTACGATGAGGAGCCGGGGATCCAGGCCATCGCGACGACAGCGCCGGATCTGCCGCCAGTGTCGGGCGCGCATGCGACCTTCTCGCGCGATCATGAGTGCAAACGTCACGGCACGCTCAGCCTGTTGGCGGGGATTGACCTGCTCACCAGGAAGGTCAACGCGCTCGTTAAAGATCGCCACCGCAGCCGAGAATTCGTCGAATTCCTGAAGCTTCTCGATGCCGCCTATCCGACCAAGACCGCAATCAAGTTGATCCTCGACAATCATTCTGCGCACATCTCGCAAGAGACCAAGACCTGGCTCGACACGCAACCGGCGGGCCGCTTCGAGTTTACCTTCACGTCCAAGCCCGGCTCCTGGCTCAACCTCATCGACGGCTTCTTCTCCAAATTCGCCCGCTCCGTCTTGCGTCACATCCGGGTGACCTCAAAGCACGAACTCAAAGAGCGCATCATGGCCGGAATCGACGACGTCAATTGCCATCCCGTCGTCCATACATGGTCCCATAAACTGGCCGACGCCGCCTGATTGACTCGATCCAGGAAAACGCTGAACCAGCGCCATTCGCGCCGTGCTTCCTGCATAGGGGCGCAATGAAAAACGCCAGCCGACTCGTGCTCTTCGAAAAGCACCAATTCTCCTTGGTGCTCGGCCTGCTTCTTCAATCACTTAAGAACACGCGCCGGGGGTACCTGGCTTCTGTGCCGCCACATAATTGGGTTCGGTTGAATGGTCGGTTCAAGCTCTTCAGCGTAGTCATCCGTTTGGAAGGCGGACCCACGACACATCCCGGCGACGGGCGTCTCGCTGGATCGCGGTGGAGACCGGTATCGTCGGGGGCGCCACGCCTTCCGGTCTCGCGCACCAACATATGGTGATGGAATTTAACGAAAGATCAGGGCCGACTTAGATCAGGACTTTTTCTCCTTTAGACGCGATCGGTCCATGATGCTCAAAAGCGAGACGCGGCAAATAGGTCAGGCGATTCGACCCGTTCTCTTCCGAGAACCGCCACATGCATGCTCTGAATCTTATTTTGGGATAGAGCGAACTTCACAATGGAAACATCCATGGAGCAATGTCACTCTTAAGTAACCGGTATGTACTCCATAAGCTGCAAGCTGCGGCCGTCACACAGCGTGGTTCCATGGCATAAGGCGCGTCGATTTCGCTACTCGGCCAGCCGTTGGCGATAGGTTGAGCCAAGCGAACGGATCGACGTTCACGGAACGTGTCGTAAAGCGAGCTCCCAACGTGGCAGACTTTGTCGCGACAGATAGAACGGATTGGGAGTCAGTTCGCGCTTTAGTGCATGCTACTTGGAAAGATTTGATCAGCGCCGTTCGTCACGGCGTGCTCCGCCGATTTTGCGATGCCTGGCCGTTGACGCCCCCGGACCGAGGCTCTGGAGCTCGCGCCTCATGGACGTATCGCTCCGCGACGGTCGCCCAGGTCCTACCGCGTGGATCCTGCAAACAATGCATTTTTCCGATTAAGCAAAGGTTTGCAAAAGAGAAGTTTTGTAGAGCTCCGGATTATGCGCAAGTATTCGCTGTGCTGTGTAACCCCCCTGAGCTTCGCGGCGATCTCCGAAGCAGCATTGTGAATCGGGCTATGCGCAATTTCAATCTCCTGGCCCAGTCGATGGAAAGAGCAGATATCCATTAAGTCCGTCGTTTTGCTGCCGGCCCCGCAAAATTGTCGGCAAAGGCCGGAGTGGCAAAGCGCGCCGTCATTCCTTCACTTCGCCGATGCGGCTGGGATCATTCCGATGCGCATATCCTGCGCCATACTATCGCCAGTCGCCTGCTGCGCGAGGGCACGCCGATGAAGCACATCGCCGCTATCCTGGCAATCGCAGCCTCGACAGGTCAAGGATTTACACCCAGATCGAGTTCGAACCGGCTGTCGGCCGTCGCTCTTCCGAGCGTGGGAGGCATCATGATGGCGATCAAGACAATGGCGAAGCATGTCGAAGCCAATCTGGCAGAGCGTTCGTAGTTGGCTTCAGCATTACCGGCTCAACACAGGATTGCTCCGGTCCTTTGCCAGCTCCGACTACAGACAGAGGTGTTGCACGTTGACCAGCGATCTTGCGATCAGCTGAGCAAATAACCGATCGCGATCCAGCCATTCCTTCAACTAGGGCTGGCGACTGGCGGTATTGAAGCCTTTTGCGACCTACATGAAGCACCTAGGGCGGCAACGGAGTTTCTGGCAACGCCAATATTGGGTCCTCTTCTCGGGCTAGTCGCGCGATCTCATGTCGCCGCGCTGATTGAGCATGCGCAACCTTCCGGAAGCAGCGTGCCAACGGCGGCGCAACCGGCGCTCGATATCCTGGTCAAGATGCTGGGGGATGCTGGAAGAGCAAATCAAGCAGCTCGATATTGCGATGCAAGTCCCTCATGATCGGCAAGAAGGCTCGGGACGTTCTTCTCGAAGCTGCTTTCCTTTCCGTGGAACGACCAGACCGAAGGTTTTCATGACGCCGCGGATCTGGTTGGAAAGTTCGGTAGCGATTCGGACGAGCCGCGTGCGGGCCGCCACAAGCGTGCGGGTCAGCATACTGCCGAATCCCTTCACTCGTGAAACCGACTTCCGCCAGCTGAGCCAGCCATCGGCATCGTTCGCATCCTTCTTCGATCTCGCTTCCGATGTTGGAAGGCTGGCGTGGCATTCGCACCGCGCCGCCGGACTCGGACGCCAGTTGGTCCGCGACGCGCGCCAGAGCCAGACTTGCCGCGTCCGCGTAGCTCAACCGATAGCACATTGCGCACGCGGCGGTTGCGGCTCCCGAGAAAGAACTTGGCTTCAAAAGAGCTGCTGTGGCTGTGGCGCGCAAGCTGGCGGTTATAATGCATACAATGCTCAAAACTAGCGAGCTTTTCAAGTTCACAGCCGGAGCCATCCCCGATTGCGCTCAGAGCCTCAACGCTTAAGGTGTCCCTTGCCGGGACGTGAGCCGAGCCATTTCGTTGATGGGATTGCACCACTGACTCAGCAAAGTGCGTCGTCCACATTGAAGGTCTCGTCCTGCGAAGCTCCATCTTCGGCGGCTACTGTCGACCGCGAAGACAACCATGCACCCAGCAATCTCTTCGAGATTACACGCTTGACCTTTCAGCCGCGATTAAACAACCCCATCACAGCCACTGCAGCAGGCAGAGGTTTTGGCAGCGTGGTAGAAGGAGACAAGAAGCCATTACTTTCCGACCAACAAACCGGTTCAAGCGGTCCCGCTCCGCGGGTCCATTTCAGATCGCGTTCTAAAGCAAAATTGGCGGGTTCTGGACATGACGTGTTTTCTTCGGGACAAAAGGGCGCGCGGCCCACCCGCGTATCTGACAGTTCTCAGTAGTTCCTATGGCCCCTGCGCATTTGGCCTAGCTCTTGCTTGAAGGGTGCACAGTGGATCCTCCCGGGTAGGAGAAACATGATGAGATTGCTCATACTCGTAAACACTCTCGATTGCCTAGATGAAAATTCTGCACTTCTTAGTAACGCCTTCCGTCGTTTCGGTCATGAAGTAATTCTCGGCGAAATCAACGGTATTGCGGCAGATGACTATCGCTGTTTCATAGGAGGAGTGTTGCTACCAGCAAACGGCGAGCCCCACCATCCAGGCTCAGCAGCATTGGGAAATCGACTGACATATTTTCTGGACGAGTGTCAGCTGATTTGGGTCATGAGTTGGCCGCAGGACTGCGTGGCTCGTGATGTTTGGCAAATGCTGTGGCTAGCTTCCCAGCATACACCCTTTGTAAACAGCATTGAAGGCTTGGTATTTTTGAATAACAAACATGCATTGGGTCATGTCCTGCCAAAAGAGAACAGGGCTTTTTCATATATATCGAATGATTTCTCGTTACTCTGGAAGCGCTATCGACAGACCCCAGATGAGTGGTGGATAGCCAAACCACCAAATGCTGGTTGCGGGCAAGATGTCTTCTTACTTCCTCCAAACGGACCAAATGTTCGAACGATCCTCCAATCCCTTACCGGAAACACCGTCGCGCAAAGTGCGCTCGACAATGGCGGATTGGGTGGGTTCAAAGCCGAGTATGCTATTCTTCAGAAATTTATTCCGGAAGTAGCGCAAGGCGAAAAGCGCGTCATTGTCACTTGCGGAAAAGCGATTGCCTGGCATGGGCGGCACGCTGACGCGAACGATCATAGGTCGAACATAACTCAGGGAGGGAAGCCGATTGCAGTAGACTTGCATTCAAATGAAATCGCGCTCGCCGAATTAATCGGTCGAAAGCTCATGGCACATGGGATCAATTTCATCGGGATCGACATGGCTTATCCTTATATCATCGAATTTAATGTCGCGTATCCGGGTGGGCTATACGACGCAGGCCTAACTTCCGGGTTAGATCGTTCAGAACAGGTTGCGGAGCTAATCGTTGCGCAATTCAAGAGGACTCGGCATGAGGCCCCCACCTCGCCATTGCGCGGTTCGCCTGCAATACTGCCTGGCAGGAGCTGATCGGTGGAGGTGCCAGCCATGCTTGCTGCCAGGCAGCAAGGTGTTTCTTATCGTCGCGTCGAGGTGATCACCGGGCAGCGCTGGCGGCGGCGATGGACGGGCGAGGGAAGACCGGATCGTGGCGGAGAGCTTTGAGGACGGCGCGAACATATCGGAGGTGGCGCGGCGCAAATGGCGTTGCCCGCGGGCTGCTCACGGTGTGGCGACACCTGGTAACTACGGCGGTGGGACAGCTGACGAGTCCGAGCGTATTTCGTCGGCTCAGGACTTTTGGAGGAAGCGCGCCAAGCCCTATGTCTACAGCGACGCGGAGATCGATGCGTTGCTGACGGCAGCGGTGGCTCTGCCGCCAGCGGGCGGGCTGCGCCGATGGACCTATCATACCTTGTTCGGGCTGATAGCGGTGACGGGCATGCGTATATCCGAGGCGATGGGCGTGGAGCGTCAGGACGTCGACCTCGACGTCGGCGTGCTGACGGTCCGGCTGACCAGGTTCGGCAAGTCGCGGCTCGTACCATTGCGTCCCACGACGAGAACCGCGACTGCTCGGCTCGCGCTGCGGCTCGACCTTCTTCGTTGCCGAACAGGGAGGCCCCTTGCTCCACCAGTACGTTCATCGCTCTTCTGGCGATTGTCCAGAGAGATCGGGCTGCGGCGCCCAGGTGATCGTACCGGGCCACGCGTGCACGACTTCCGTCATCGCTTCGCCATCCGGACGCTGCTCGACCGGTATCGCGAGGGCAAGGACGTTGGGCAGCAACTCCCAGTGCTCTCCACTTGCCTCGGCAACGCCTCCGGGCGCGATACCTACTGGTATCTCTCGGCCTACCCCGAGTTGATGGAAGAAGCCGCGCGGCGTCTCGATCGGCGATGGGAAGCCTGCCTGCAAGATCGCGACGTTGATGGAGCGCTTCTTCACCGAGCGCCTCATGCGCTAGCGCAATGTTAGCGCCAACACGATCGTCCCTACAGGGATACGTTCCGGCTGCTGTTCGTGTTCGCACAGGTGCGGCTGCGGAAGTCTCCATGGGCTGACGCTCGCCGAGCTGGATGCAACTTTCATCGGCGCGTTCCTCACCGATCTCGAGGTAACGCGCGGCGCCAGCGCGAAGACGCGTAACCTGCGTCTGACCGCCATCCGATCCTTCTTTAGGTTCGTGTCCTACGCAGAACCGGCACACAGTGCGCTGATCCAGCGCGTGCTCGCCATACCGCGCAAGCGCCATGACAAGCGACAGGTGCACTTCCTAACGCGTCCCGAGATCGAGGGTAAGCGCTGTTTTCAGGCCACAGCTTTGAGGTCGTGACGGCGATAGGCCCACGGCAGCAACTGATCGATGCCGCTATTCGGATGGCCATTGACGATCCTGGTGAGCGCGTCGGTCAAGTAGGCGAGCGGATTGACGTCATTCAGCTTACAGGTTTCAACCAGCGCGGCCATGATGGCCCAATGCTCGGCGCCACCGTCGGAGCCTGCGAACAGCGCGGTTTTCCGGTTGAGCGTGATCGGACGGATCGAATGTTCGACAACGTTGTTGTCGAGCTCGATACCGGCCATCATCGATAAAGCGCGTCAGGCCTTCCCAGCGTGAGAGCGCATAGCGGATGGCGTCGGCCAGCTTGCCCTTTTGGCTGATCAGCGTGAGCTTTGCACGGAGCCACCGTTCGAAGGCTTCCGCCAGCGGTCGGCTTTTCTGTTGCCGAACGAGACGGCGTTCCTCGGCGCTGCTGCCACGGATGTCCTTCTCGATGTTATAGAACTCGGCGATATGCTTGAGCGCCTCGCCCGCAATGGGCGCAGGGCCAGGGGCGGCAAGTTCGTAGAAGTTACGCCGCAAGTGTGACCAGCAGAATGCAAGCTGGACGTCGCCACGCTCAGCCAGCTTGCCATAGCCGGCGTAGCCATCGACCTGCAGGATCCCCTTGAAGCCTGCCAGATGCGCGATTGGTCGGTCGGCCTTGCGGTCGGGGGCATAGACATAGGCGACGCCCGGCGGATCGGCGCCGCCCAGGGCCGGTCGTCCGCCGCATAGGCCCAGAGCTGACCGGTCTTGGTGCGCCCACGGCCAGGATCGAGTACCGGCATGGTCGTCTCGTCGGCGAACAGCTTTGGCCGTTGCCTGAGCTTGCCAAGGAGGCGCTCATGCAACGGACGCCGGTGGAAGGCTGCCTGCCCCACCCAGTCCGCCAGCGTCGAACGATCCAGCTCAATGCCCTGGCGGGCGTAAATCTGCGCCTGCCGATAGAGCGGCAGGTGATCGGCATATTTGGAGACAAGAACCTGGGCGACGGTGGCTTCGGTCGGCAGTCCGCCCTCGATCAACCGGGGCGGGGCCGGCGCCTGCATAACACCGTCCTCGCAAGCACGGCAGGCGTATTTGGGACGCCGAGTCACGAGGATCCGGAACTGCGCAGGGACCAGGTCCAGCCGCTCGCTTCTATTCTCGCCGATCCGATGTAACTCGGCCTTGGCAGCAGGGACAGATCTTATTGTCGATGTCGATAACGATCTCGATCCGCGGCAGATGCGCCGGCAAGGCGCCACGGTTGCCGCGGCGCTCGCGAACCCGCACATCTTGGCCTTCAGGTGCGCTGACGTCCTGCGCCGTCTCGCCGAACGCTGCCACCTGCTCGACGTCTTCCAGACCTAGCAGCATCTGATCTTCAGGCAGCGTCTCCGCCCGCCGGCCAAAACGATGTCGCTGCAATTCCTTGATGAGCTGACGCAGCCGTTCGCTTTCGCACCGCTCGGCAAGCAGCATCGCTTTCAGCGTCTCAGGATCGTCAGGCAGGGCATCGCTCACACCCGATTCAGAGCATATTCACCGCCATCTGGCGACGCGTCCGACGCTCCTGATTCACTTCGCCGCAGCGCCGCCAACAACTAACCTGCTTGTGTTGGCGCCGGCGTCGCCCGGGCTTCATGCACAAGCCGCCAGTCGAGTCCCTCCAGCAGCGCCGACAATTGCGCCGCCGACAGACGCATCACACCGTCCTCGATCTTCGGCCAGCGGAAGATCCCATCCTCGAGCCTTTTGGCGAACAGACACAAACCCGTTCCATCCCAGAACACCAGCTTGATCCGATCCGCCCGCTTGGCCCTGAACACATAGACAGTTCCCGAGAATGGGTCAGCCCCCATGCTCTCGCGCACCAGGGTCGCAAGCCCCTCCATGCCCTTGCGGAAGTCTACCGGTTTGGTCGCCACCATCACCCGGACCGCACCCGACGGACCGATCACTGGCTCGCCTTCAGCGCCTGAACGATCAACGCAATCATCGTTGGGTCCGCACCACGACCGGCCCGGATCGTGATGCCTTCGACTTCGATCTCAATAATCCCGGCAGCATCCGGCTTGGGCTTGCAACGCACCGGTTTGCGCTCACGACCAAGAGCGGCCGCCGGCACTACGGAATCCACCACCGCCGGCACAAACTGTACTTCTTCTGCTTCGGAATGACCGTGCGCTGCTTCTCGCAACTGACGGCGCCAGCCAAACAACTGCTGCGGCGACAATCCATGCCGTCGCGCTACCGAACACACCGAGTCGCCGCTCGCCACGATCTCCGCAACAATCCGCGCCTTGTCCTCATCGCTCCACTTCCGCCGACGGCCCGCTCCGGTGAAGACCTCAAGCCGACGCACCAGCTCCGTGATAGCACTACGCACTGTGTCCATTCTAAGCCTAACGGCTCAAACAACCGCAGACTCGCAGATCACTCCGTCATCCGGTAGGTGGCCGCTGAACAGCGCTTACGATCGAGGCGGTTCTCGCCGCGCCCGATCGAACGACGTGGTTTGGCCGCCGCGATCACACCTTGCTGCTGGTCGCGGGCCAGACGGGCTTACGCCTCTCAGAGCTGACTGGCGTTGACCGCGATGCCGTCCACCTTGGGTCTGGCGCACACGTACAATAGGTCGGTAAAGGGCGGAAGGAGCGGACCGCTCCGCTGACCACACTCGCTCGGTGTGCGCTCCAGGCATGGCTCAAGGAACCGTTGCGGAAAGGAGCAACAGCGTTGTTCCCCAACGTGCACGGGGGCCGGCTCAGTGCCGACGGCGTCCAGTCGCTGCTGGGAAAGCATGTTCGTGTCGCTTACAGGAGTTGCCCGTCTTTGAAGGCCAAGTGCGCGTCACCGCACGTGCTGAGGCACAGCGCTGCGATGGAACTGCTGCAAGCCGGCGTCGACTGCTCCGTGATCGCGCTGTGGCTCGGTCATGAATCGGTCGAGACGACGCAGGCGTACCTGCACGCCCATCTCGGCCTCAAGGGAGTTGCGCTGGCGAAGCTCAAGCCGTACGAGCGCGGCAAGCAAACAAGCGAACCCGCTTCCAGCCGAACGAGCGCCTGCTCGCCTTCCTAGAGGCGCTCTGAATGAACAAACTATGCCGAATGGACTGGGGCTGCCGTGCACGCGATCGACGATACCACAGTCACAACGACGCGCCATATCGGACCCCTTCGGCATAGTTCGGCGGGCAGCATAAACCTGTGAGCTGAATGACGTCGATCCGCTTGCCTACATGACTGATGTTCTCGCCGGGATTGTCAATGGTCATCCGAATAGCGACATCGATCACTGCTGCCGTGGGCCTATTGCCGTCACGACCTCAAAGGTGTGGCCTAAGAACAGCGCTTACATCTCGGATCGATTCGATCGAGCTTAAAGGCGTCATCAAAGTCCGCAGAGTGATGTCTAGCCGTTGGGGCAACTGATCTTGCCATGAGGTTTCGACCCATCGTTCCCGTTGGCACCCCCCTGGCAGCGCGCCCGCAGCGAGAGAGCGCGCCGATTAAGTTCCGCATGTAGTGATGCCCGACGGCGCCATCGCAATGCCGACGACCGGCTTATCTAGCATCTCGCGTGAGACGCCATCAATCTCACGAACGAACGTTACAGAAATAGGACGAATTCGAAGTCGCCTGTTCGTTAGGCACTGTCCAGGCCAAGAGGCTTGTCAGACATTCGCGCCGCAGGCATCTCAGCGACAACTACATGCAAGGAATCGTTCGATGTTAGCCGACAAGATAAAGGACAAGGCCCATGGTTCGTGCCGAGTGTTGGCGGCGGCGATTCTCGCTCAAACACAACCAGTATCGCACCGGCGATCGATCCTGGCCGCAGAGCCTTTGTCAGTCTTTTTGGCTAGGGGCGGACTTAGCGCGGATGTCATTTCATCTCACAATTCTCCACCAATGGAACCGCGAGGAGTGCGTCTGCCTCCGCGATATATTTCTCGAGACCGACGCCACGATAGCGCGAACTAGCGGGAAGCGCTCTCCTATGAGCCGCGCACAGGATTCGGCGGCGGGGTGATTGAGGAGAATAGTAAGCGCGGCGTCACGGGTCATGCTTAGCTCTATGGTGTGTGGTTCATTTGGATGCTTAAGCGTAGGCAGCCGTGCGGTATCAAAGCGACACGGCAGGCCTTAACCCTTCATATAAATAGTGCCGGCAAGCTACTCTGTCAGAATGGTTGCGTCGTTCGCATTCCACGACGCGGCGCAGACATCTCCGACGTCGAGCATTGTTTCGATCGAGATGTTCAGCACCTTTGAAGTCAGCTGTAATCCGGAATCGCTGCGGAATTCGAAGATGGTGGCATCTCCAACGAATGTCCTGCCAACAATGCGTCCCTGAATAGCATGCAAAGAGGCAGCGGCGCCTGTGTCGAGACGCAAATGTTCGGGGCGCACGCAGACCGTTGCATCTCTGTCCGCATCGGGCCATCGCGCTGCAGGTAGTTTCTCGCCTGCAGGACCGTATGCAATGCCGGATTTGAGCTTGACGGGTATGAGATTGACCTCACCGACAAAGCTGGCCACGAACAGGTCGGCCGGCCTGCGATAGAGGTCCTGCGGTGCGGAGACCTGCCGGATCCGTCCTTCGTGCATCACTGCAACTTGATCGGACATGGCGAGCGCCTCATCTTGATCGTGGGTGACATAGACCATCGTCTTGCCTACCTCCTTGTGCAGCGTCTTTATTTCGCTCCTGAGATGTTCGCGCAACTTCTTGTCGAGCGCCCCCAAGGGTTCGTCAAGAAGGAGAACAGGTGGATCGAAAACCAGTGCGCGTGCTATCGCTACTCTTTGCTGCTGACCGCCCGACATTTGGTGGGGGCGGCGTGAAGCCAATGCTCCGAGATGGACCTGATCGAGAATCCGTCGCACGCGCGCCTCGACCTCCGCCCTTGCCACACGCCGCATCCGAAGCGGATACGCAACGTTCTCGGCGACGGTCATGTGGGGGAAGAGAGCATAATTCTGAAAAATCACGCCGAGTTCGCGGCGGTGAGGCGGCAGGCGCGTAATGTCTTTCTCGTCCAATAGCACCTGGCCGCTGTCCGGCTGCTCGAAACCGGCGATCATCATCAAAGTTGTTGTCTTTCCCGATCCGCTAGGACCCAGCAACGAAATGAATTCTCCGGGTGAGACGGAAAGACTGACATCATCAACGGCCACCGCGCTACCGTACCGCTTTTGAAGGCTGTGCAGCGCAATGCTTCCAGTTTTTACATCTGTGCCGCTCAAATTGGTTCTCATCAACATTTCAGCTCCCTGGGGAAATTTGAATGTTCTCGTTTGCCCGATGTGCTCATTTTGGACCTTCAGTTATCTTTCTTGCGGCGCAGAAGAGTGGCGGTCATGATAACAGCCCCCGCGAAAAACATCTGTAGTGTCGCTACGGCGGCAATTGTGGGATTGATGTCCTGTCGGATCCCTTCCCACATCCGCATCGGCAAGGTGGTGATCTTTCCGATGCCGAGGAACAGCACGTAGACGACGTCGTCGAACGAGGTCAGGAACGCAAAGAAGCTCGCGACGATGAGGGCAGGCATGACAAGCGGCGCGATGATTGTGCGAAAGGTGGCCAGAGGCCCGGCCCCGAGGCTGCGGGCCGCACGCTCGTATGTCGGGTTAAGATCGCGCAGGTTGGCGACCACGACGACCACGACATAAGGGATCGCGTGGACCGCGTGACCAAGCGCCAAGCCGAATTCGGTACCCTGCAGTCCCGCCCGAACAAGCAGGAAATAGGTCGCAACCGCCACGACGACCGTTGGCATGATAATCGGCGAGAGAACGAGTGCGATCATTGCCCCGCGGCCAGGGATGCCGCCGCGCGATAGGCCAAAGGCAAGCATGCTGCCAAGTGCGGTCGCCATGCCGGCCGCCATGAGGGCAATGCGGATACTCGTGACGGTTCCGCGCATCCATGAGGCATCGGAAAGAAATGCTTCGTAGTTGCGCAACGAGTACCCCGGCAAAGGGAAGACAAAATACGAGGAGTCACTGAACGACAAGTACGCGACGATCACTACCGGCAGCAGGAGAAGCACTGCCAGAAAGCTCGCCAAAGTTGGGATGCTTCGGCCTCCCAGCGAAGGCAGCCAGCGGTCGAGAACGTTTGCCACCGCGCCCAACCGCATGAACCACTGAGTACCCATTTGCTGTCGCGAGATGGTCTCCGAAGCGCCACTACGATCTGAAAATCCCAAGAGCTGCTCAATGGGGAAGAAGCGCGAGCCGATCCACAATACGGCCAGGACAGCTACTAGCAGGACCATGGCGAGGGCAGAGCCGAAGTTCCAATTGAGCTGGTCCACGACCTGGGAGCTGATCTCCATCGTGATCATGACGTCCGAAAGCCCACCCATCAATGCAGGTGTGATGTAGAAGCCAAGACAATAGATGAAAACGAGCAGAACCCCCGCAATCAAACCTGGCAAGCTGAGCGGCAGAAATACCGTGAGGAAGGCAGCCAGCGGGCTCGCTCCATTGGCCCTCGCCGCACGCAGCAGCTTCTGGTCGATGCCGGACATGACGGTGTACATAGGCAGGATCATGAGCGGCATGACGATATGCGTCATGCCGAGAAGCACACCGAAGCGATTGTAGAGCATCGTGACGGGCTGAGTTGTCCAGCCGAGCTCCAGCAGGATATTGTTGATGACGCCATTGCGCCCGAGAAGGACGACCCAGGCGAAGGTCCGGGCCAGAACGCTGGTGAAATATGGCAGCACGACCGCGATGAGCAGGAACGTGCGCAGCGTTGGTCCGCCCGTCGTGAGGGCGTAGGCAATAGGATAGCTGAGGAAGAAGGCGATCACGGTCACCGAAACGCTGATCTCGAGCGTGGTGCGCATCACGGCGATATAGGCAGGATTGCCGCCAATACGTATGAAATTCGCCAGCGTCCAGTTTGGCATCCCAAGTGAGAGTAACAGAAGCCCTGCAAGCGGCACGACAAAGAGCACCAAAAGGAAGATGGTTCCGGGCAGCAGCAGCCACGCCCACGGGGTAGCCCCCCATCGGGAGCTCCGCGAAGGCTCTGTCCCGCCGTTGATTGCTATCGAGCTCATTGCGTCCGCCATGCCAGCCACCGTTCCTGCATGTAATCCACGTTGCTCTTGCCGTCCGGGCGCTTCGCCGCGAGCCAGGCGCCGTCCTCGACGACGGCCTTTGAAGCGTACTCGGGATTTATGTTGAGCAGCGGGATCAAGTCCGCTGGCAGATGGTCGATCTGATTTGTATTTGGCCCGGGATAGCCAGTTCCCTGAGTCCACCCGGCCGCAATTTTCGCGCGATTCAGAAAGGCGATCAGCTTTTGCGCGTTCGCCGTGCTGGGACCTCCCTTCAGAATGGTCGCGTAATTAGGTCTCAGGTAGACTCCGTCCCAGACGATCCTGAGCGGCACGCCCTGGCGAATCGCGGCCAGCAAACGACCGTCGTAAGCGTTGGTCATCGCGTATTCCCGGTTCGTCAGGAGTTGAATGGGTTCTCCGCCGGCCGTCCACCACTTCGTAATGTGCGGCTTGATCTCTGTGAGTTTCTTCAATGCGCGATCGATTTTGTCATCGGTAAGCGGCCAGATATCCTTGGGGGCGACGCCATCGGCGAGGAGCGCAGAGGCGATGTTACGCGTCGCCTCGGAACCAAAGAGCCCACGTGGTCCCGGAAACTTTTTGACGTTCCAGAAATCCGCCCAATTTTGCGGTCCGTCCTGCGGAAAAGCGCGTTGATCGTAAGCCAGCACCATTCCCACTGAGAATATCGCGACTGCGTCTATGAGACGGCTGCGCGGCGGCGTGCCTGCGAGCGACTCTTCGTCCCAGAGGCTGTAGTCGATCGGCACGAACATCCCACCTTCGTGCATCGCTGGATAGTTCTCTGGCCTCACATAGGCGATGTCCCAATCGATGCGCCCGGCCTGGTGCATTGCCTTGACCTGCGGCTCGGAGAGATCGGCCACCACATCTACGACCTTGATCCCTGTTGCCTTCGTGAAAGGCTCATAAACATATCTCCGAACACCTTCGGTGAAAGAGCCGCCGTAGCTGTAAACTACAACCTCGCCGCTCCCGGCGAGCTTTTCCTGCGCAACGGCGGCGGTCGTTCGCCCAATAGCAGGGATTGTCATTCCGGCAGCGGCAGCCCGCAGGAGGGTTCGGCGGCTCAAGCCGGATCGTCGCAGTTCACTGCACATCAAATCGCTCATGGCAAGAAGACCTTCTCATGATCGAGGAGCTATCCCAGTTTGCCCAACTTTCGTCGGCTACAGCTAGCAGCCAGTTGAACCTATTCGGGAGCCAAGGCATATAATCATGCTGATCGACGCGAACACGTCGCGAGCGACCCAACATTGCGGCTATGTCATCTTGCGATAAATCGTTGTCTCTTGCCCAGTCTCGTCGCCGGCTTGGCTGGACTAGCACGTTGTGGCCGCTGGCAACTTTTTGGACTGCGCCTCTGGCCTCACGTTTACGAGGTATTCGCGTATCTTAACTTTTCATTTGCACTCCGCCTGGCCCGGCGACACGTCCAATGCAGTTGCTGCAACCATATGCAGAGAGTTAATGGGGTCATTCGCCACGTAAATTGCTCGGACTCCAAGCAGGAGGACCATAAGAAGCCTTTCCAAGCTCGACTTATCTACAACCGTGCTGTCGTTCCAACGCTTAGGGGCATGTGGAAGCCTCTCTCGAGAGCCTGCCCTGGCATTGCGCCGCACTCGTTGCGGTCTCGCGATGGTATTTACATTCTTTCTGCACTCCAAGACTTAGATTTCATCAAAATGGTTCTGGCTCTAGCGATGTTCAGCCATGACAACAATCGGTTGGCTATCCGCTCGTCACCATACAGATCACACGATAGCGGGGCCCCTACTGACGTTGCTGAGATGATAATCAGCATCGCCAAACGTTTGGTCCAGCATGGTCAGTCGTTTGAAATAGTGGCCTATTTTGGCTTCCATGCTCATACCTATGCCGCCGTGGAGCTGCATCGATTGCTGTCCGATGAATTTGCCGCTTCGGCCGATCTGCACCTTTGCCGCGGCCACCGCTTGCGACCGTTTGGCGTCATCGTCAAAATTCGTAGCCATGGTGGCGAACATTGACATTGAGCGTGCTTGTTCGAGCGCAATGACCATGTCTGCGGCGCGGTGCTGCAGGCTTTGAAAGCTGCCGATCAGAACGCCGAACTGCCTTCGTGTCTTGAGATACTCCACCGTGATCTTCAGCGATTCATCCATCGCGCCGACTGCCTCGGCGCAGAGCGCGGAGCGGGCCTCGTCGACTACGCGCTCAACCAGCGGCAACGCGTTTTCTGGGTCGCCGATCGCGGCGTCCGCGCTGACCTCGACACCTGTGAAGGTAATGTCGGTAGCGCGGACGCCGTCCTGAGTCCGATAGGCCTTCCTGCCGATGCCCTTGACGTTGGCGGGAACGAGAAAGACAGCGAGACCGGTCTTGTCACGCGCCGCGCCCATACTTCGGGCCGTAACCACCAATGTGTCGGCGTTCTCGCCGTTGATGACGACAAATTTTTTTCCGTCGATTATCCAATCCCTGCCCCTCCTCTTCGCCGTTGTTGTCACATCGTAAAGATCGTAGCGCGATTGCTTCTCGAGCTGGGCAAAAGCAAACGTCTGAGATCCATCGATGATCGAGGGAATGTGTGCGGCTTTCTGCGCGGCCGACCCGCCATGGCGCAGGAAGCCGCCGCCGATCACCACCGTCGGCAGATATGGCTCTAATACCAGCGAACTGCCGAGCGCTGACATGACAATCATAATTTCCAGCGCTCCGGCGCCGAAGCCGCCGTCGGCCTCCGAGAAAGGCAGACCAAGCAAGCCCTGCTCAGCCATTCGTCGCCAGATGGCTTTACTCCACCCGCCCTTCTCCTTCATGTATTGCTTACGCTGCGCAAAATCATAGGCGCCCTTGAGCAGCCCATCGACACTTCGCTTAAGCAGCCCCTGCTCTTCAGATAACTCAAAGTTCATGACCTGATGCCTCCGATGAAATTTCTTGGCCGGCAGAGCTCCCCAGAAGGCGGCGAAGGAAGAGCGGCCCGGGCAAGCTACGCAACGAATGGAGCTTTTCGCGAACCGCGCGACGGAAGGTTCTCGGTCCCCAAAGAAATGGAATGAGAACGGGGACTAAAGCCCCAGCACCGCCTTGCTGATGATATTGCGCTGAATCTCATTGGTGCCACCATAAATCGAGACCTTCCGGCTGTTGAAGTAATTCGGCGCAATTTGCGCGGTCCAGTCGACTGCTTCATTGGAGGAGTCAATGTCTTCGTGGTAGGGGCCCGCGAACGGCCCAATCACTTCCATCAAGAGTTCGGCGGTGGCTTGCTGGATTTCCGAGCCCTTGATCTTTAGCACCGAGGAGGCTGGATCTAGCAAGTCGTGGCCGTAGCTGCCTTCATTAGAAACGACACGAAGCTGAGTCAGCTCCAACGCCTTCAATTCGATTTCGCAGGCCGTCAACTTCGCACGAAAGACCGGATCCTCCATCACCGGACGACCGCCGGATTCAACCTTCGAAGCTAGCGTCTTGATGTGGCGTATACGCTCTTTTGAAATACCAACGCGCGCCATGCCCGTGCGCTCATTGCTAAGCAGGAACTTGGCGTAGTCCCAGCCTTTGTTCTCCTCGCCGACCAAGTTTTCTACGGGCACCTCGACGTCGTCGAAGAACACCTCGTTGATCTCATAACCACCGTCGATGGTCTGGATCGGGCGCACCCTAATGCCTTCGCTCCTCATATCGACTAGAATGAAGGAGATGCCGCGCTGCTTCTTAGCGCCTGCGTCTGTGCGGCAAAGGCAGAAGATCATGTTGGCATATTGGGCCAAAGTGGTCCAGGTCTTCTGGCCGTTGATGAGATATTTGTAGCCTTTGCGCTCTGCCTTGGTCTTTAGAGACGCTAAGTCCGAGCCTGATCCTGGTTCAGAGAAACCCTGGCACCACCAATCGTCCAAGTTGGCGATGCGCGGCAGATAGTATTTCTTCTGCGCCTCGTTTCCGAAAGTGTAGATAACTGGCCCGACCATGGAGACGCCAAAGGCGAGAGGTACAGGCGCCGGATACATTTGCAGCTCCTCCTTGAAAATAGAGTGCTGCATCGGAGTCCATCCTGTTCCTCCATACTCCTTCGGCCAGTGGCTAACGCACCAGCCTTGCTTATTAAGGATGCGCCACCAGGCAACCATCTCCTCTTTCGATAGATGCCAACCTTCGATCAGCTTGCGCTGCATCTCCGGAGGCACATTTGCGCGCAAGAACTTCCGTACCTCCTCCCGAAACGCCTGCTCGTTTTCTGTGAATGCAAGATCCATCGGATCATCCTGTAAGAGGGAGCAAGTAGCGAACTATTGAAAGCAAGTCCGGAAGTTGGGCAAAATCAACCGCTGTAGCAGCGGACAGCCCTTCAACATGAACGCCTCCTAGACTCAGAACTAGAGGGGTACCGACGATGCCGCTAAAGCGCATACGATGTACTTCCAAGACCTGTCCCGGCGAGCTCCGAGGGGCCAAATCGGTCTTGCGCCGCCCGCAAGAGTACTTCCCGTTAACATGCTGCGTTAGAACATGCCCTCTCGATCGCCACTGCTGACGGTAGCAACGATCATGCCAGCCGAACTCAAGCGTAACAGGAGTTCTGATCCGCTCAGTCCGCACGGCGGAGAGTGTGTTCTGACACTGGACAGCTCGCGCAGCATTGTCGGAAACGGGACAAAGGGTCCAAAGAAGCCAACTAGCTTCTGAGAGACGCGATGTTTGGATGACCACACCACCATATGTACTGGCAGTGAGCGGTACCGGCTAACTCCGAGCATTGTCGCGTGGGACGTCCCTGCCGCGCGGCAATCTGGATGGAAGCGGAGCGTCAATCAGGATGAGAGAGGGTTGCCGAGCTCGTGACGCAGGGAGGGCGTAGCCCGACCGGCGTTACGAGCTCGGCGACGGCGCGATCCACAAGGGACCGCGCCGTCTGGTGATCGCGGCCGGCTGGTTATGCAAGTGGTTCTTCCGCCAAGAGGAATCACTTGCGTGCCAGGCCGACACATTACCGATCACCAGATGAGGCTCTATATGAAGTATCGTCAGACCGATACCCCGCCAGTGGCCGCCGCCAAGGCGTCGTTCAGCACGTCAACAGCCTATCGGATTGAGAAGGATCCCCGCCTACCATCGCAGAAGAAAGGAGCCCGCGGCAGTCTCCGGCCGGATCCCTTGGCCGACGTGTTTGAGGCCGAGGTGGTGCCAATGCTGAAGGCCGCCCCCGGCGTGCGGCCGGTTGCGATCTTCGAGGAGATCTTGCGACGGCACCCTGAACTTGGGGCCGGAATCCGCCGCACGCTGGAGCGCCGGATCCGCGCCTGGCGGGTGATCCACGGCGAGGAGCAGGAGGTCATCTTCCGCCAGACCCACGAGCCCGGCCAGGTCGGCCTGTCCGACTTCACCGACATGGGCGAGCTGGGGGTCACCATTGCCGGAGCGCCGCTCGATCATCGCCTCTACCACTTCCGGCTGGCCTATTGCGGGTTTGAGCACGCCCATGTCGTGCTCGGTGGCGAGAGCTTCGTCGCCTTGGCCGAAGGGCTGCAGAATGCGCTGTGGTCGCTCGGTGGCGCACCGCGGGAGCATCGGACCGACAGCCTGTCGGCCGCCTTCTGCAATCTCGACCGCGACGCGAGGGACGATCTGACCCGGCGGTACGAGGACCTTTGCGCCCATTACGGCATGCGGCCTTCCCGCAACAACCGCGGCATCGCCCATGAGAACGGGGCGATCGAGAGCTCGCATGGCCATCTCAAGCGGGCGATTGCGGATGCGCTGCTGTTGCGCGGCACTGCCGACTTCGATGATCTCGCCGCCTACCGCGGCTTCATCGACGAGATCGTCAGCCGCCGCAACGCCCGGAACGCCAAGCGGATCGACCACAAGCGCACCATCCTGCAGGCGTTGCCGGATCGCCGCACCTCGGACTACGAGGAGGTGATTGTCCGCGAGACGTCAAGCGGCGGCTTCACCTTGCGCAAGGTGTTCTACACCGTGCCGTCACGCCTGATCGGCCACCAGTTACGGGTGCGCCTCTACGACGATCGTCTCGACGTGTTCGTCGGCGGCACCCATCTCGTCACCCTGCCGCGTGGGCGGCCGCATCCCAACGGCAAGCACGACCAGGTGGTCGATTATCGGCACGTGATCCATTCCTTGCGGCGTAAGCCAATGGCGCTACTCAATCTCGTCTACCGGGATCGGCTGTTCCCGCGCGATGCCTATCGCCGAACCTTCGATCGCTTGCGCGAACGGCTGCCGGACAGGAAAGCCTGCCGGCTCATGGTCGATCTGCTGGCGCTGGCGCACGAGCGCGGCTGCGAGGCCGAACTCGCCGGTCAGCTCGCCGCCGACCTGGACGTCGGCCAACTGCCCGACCTCGGACGGCTGCGCGCCCAGTTCGCGCCCGATCCCGCCTGCCTGCCGCAGGTCGTGGTGCAGCTTGCCCCGCTCGCCAGCTACGAGTGCCTCATATCGGCCCCAGCCAGATCGGAGACGCCGCATGAACACGGCCAACACCGTCGACACCGCGCGCCTCAATCTGTTGCTCAACGAGCTGCGGCTGCCAGCCGGAAAGACCTTCGACAACTTCGACTTCGAGGCCGTGCCGATGATCTCCAAGGCGCAGGTGACCGCGCTCGCCGCTGGCGACGGCTGGTTGGGCAAGGGCGCCAATTTGCTGCTGTTCGGCCCGCCCGGCGGCGGCAAGAGTCATTTGGCGGCAGCCATCGGCCTGGCCCTGATCGAGAACGGATGGCGTGTCCTCTTCACTCGGACCACCGATCTCGTCCAGAAACTCCAGGTGGCGCGGCGCGAGCTCAACCTCGAGGCTGCCATCAATCGCCTCGATCGCTTCGATTTGCTGATCCTCGATGACCTCGCCTACGTCACCAAGGACCAGTCCGAGACCAGCGTGCTGTTCGAGCTCATCAGCGCGCGCTACGAACGGCGCTCCATGCTGATCACGGCCAATCAGCCCTTCGGCGAATGAAATAGGGTCTTCCCGGACCCCGCCATGACCCTCGCTGCCATCGATCGCCTCGTTCACCACGCCACCATCGTCGAGATGAACGTCGAGAGCTATCGCAGACGGACCGCCCTCGAACGAAAACGTGGTCCAGGACGGCCGCCCTCGCACGCGACACCGAAAACTCTCGCTGATTGACGCTCCGCGACAATCAGAACCAACAAAACTCTTGCGCGCGACAATCATCGCGGCAAACCACGCCGCGACACTGACTCGCTGTCCTGATTGTCGCGCCCTTCCCAGCCAGATTGTCGCGCTATACGTCCCGCTTCGAAAGATTTTGTGCCCATGTCCCGCTTGAGTTGCAAGACTGAATTGCCATGCCGCGAAAGTATCGCCGCCCCCTTCATACCACTAGCGTGCATCATTGGAGCGGAAGAGCCGCATTGAGAAAGAGTACTCACAATGAATGACCATTCGGAGGACTTAAGTTGATCATTATCGCCACATACCAACGCGTATGCTGGCGTCGGTCGAACGCACTGGCCGGATGATTTGAAGGCGCAGATTACCGCAGAAAGGGGCGAGCCGGGCGCGGTTTGTAACAGGTACCGCCCGTCCTAAAGGCTGCCTGCTGCGGCACGTGCATGATTAGTCACACCGGGCAAGACTGAGAGACCCGAACGGCCGAGCGCATGGCCATTGTGGCAAGCTGCCGAGCATTTTCGTCCGAAGTGCCCACTCAAATCTTCTGCCGCAGCTAAACCTCCGCTTTCTCGGTTCAGACCACACTTCCTGAAAGTTCCGGCGCGTCCTGTTTGAAATTGGGAACGATGAGAGCCGGAGCCTGGACGTCGTCCCCGCGCAGTGTCGCCGACTCGTCACCCGCCGGCCCAAGCTGGCGTGCCGCGCCTGCCAGGGCATCGTTCTGCAGCGCGCTACGCGGGAACCATTGACCAAGGGTGGGTTCCCGACCGGCCAGCTCGTCACCTTTGCGATCGTTGTGAAGTATCATTGGCAAATTGCCACCTATCGTGAGGTGCAGACGCGGGCGGCGCACGGCATCGCGCTCGACCGTTCCACTTCCGGCTTTTAGGTCGCCTACGCCCTCGCGAGATCCTTGAGCGCATCGCCCGCTCTACGCAGGCAAGAAAGCGCTGATGCCGAGCGGCGTGTGCGTATACCCATCCTTTGGCCGCAGCCTTAAAGCAGCGCTTTGAGCCTGACCTCGCTCACTGGTGCAGAACCGGGATAAGATCAAGGCTTTGCGCTATACGCGGCGTCAAGGAACGGTCTTATGCTTATCTTGACGAGCCGCAATGAAATGGTGAAATGAGACCAACGCTATCTAGCGTGGTGCTCATGGGGCCGCTTCCTACCCATGCAAAGGATGTTGGAGGGGGCCCAGCCGCGCCTAGAGGTGCCCGCCGCGTCCTCTTTGCAGTTCCAGGAGCAGATAGAGGGTAGCGGCAGGCGCTCGTGTCCCCACGCCCAGCGCTCTGGGTCCAATCGTATCAACACGCCTTGTCTTTACGCCGCTGATCAGGTCTCAACAGCCTCCCAAACCTTGTGGCGCGCACTGCCGGGAGGGTCGTCCTCACGGACAGCACGCCTACTAACGACGAACCGCTTTAGGCCCGCGCAGCCTCTGCCCGCTCTAAGTCATCGCCCGGACGTTGCAGCAAGTGGTTCGCAAGCAACGCGAGGCTGCCTCTGGTTATAAAGACGATTTGCAGGCATCGCGCGCGCTTCTCCAAAGGAGCGAGCCTCGCCGCCGTCTCTGCGGTTGTTAGGCTCAGGGTCGCTCGCGGACTGAGCCCTCTTGGGCGACGGACGCGACCAGCCTGCCGTCGGGCGTGAAGATTAAGCCGCGGGCGAGCCCGCGCCCGTGTTGCGCGCTCGGCGACTCATGCACGTAGAGAAGCCAGTCATCTGCCCGGAACCGACGATGAAACCACATGGAGTGGTCGAGGCTTACGAGCGCTATCCGCCTGTCGAATGGCGCGCGACCATGACGCGCAGTCACACCATCGAGCAGCGAGTAATCGGAAGCATACGCCAGCGCACACGCATGCAATGCTGGATCGTCGGGCAGCCTCTTGCCGATCTTCATCCAGCAATGAAGGCGGCCGTCGTCTATCCTCTGACCGAGATACCGGCCGCACTCCACCGGAACCAACTCGACACCATAATTTCGGCGAATGAACTCTGACGTTTCGACAAATGTTGGCGCCTTCGAGACAGCCTCCGAGATAAGCCTCTCCGCCCCCGCTACGTCAGGCATTTTGTCCTGATGGTCGATGGCTCCCTGTTCGTCGGCATGGAACGATATCATCGTTGAGCAAATCGCGATGCCATGCTGGATGGCGACGACACACCTCGTCGAATATCTCTTGTCGTCACGCAGGCGCTCGACCCGATATATGATCGGCAGCTGCGGGTCGCCTGGTCTGATAAAACAACAGTGCAGCGAATGCGGCAGTCGCCCTTCCACCGTTTGGCATGCCGAGACCAAGGCCTGCCCAATCACATGGCCGCCAAACACCACTCGCGAGCTGGCGCTTGGACTCTTTCCGCGGAATAGGTTTAACTCGATTAGCTCGAGGTCAAGAATGACCGCTAGGTCAACCAAGTTCTTGGACATGGAGGTGCTTTCGTTTCCTTGTCATTCTAGACCACGGGAAATTCATCAATCCCAAGATGCGATCACTCCGGCCTCAAGCGGCCCAGAAGCGGTCGCGCTATTTTGGCGCTCCCCTTCGCGATCTCTTTCGAAGGAAGAGAAAGTTATAATTGGCTGAGCGCACGTCACCCTTCGCGGCGCTCTTCTGGTAAATTGAACATGTCATTCGAGCTCCGGCGCAGCGAGACCGATCACTTTCGTACTAACCCAGCAATGGGCGTGCCGCGAAAAGCGATGCTGATCTTGCTTGTAGAGACACTCTGTCCATATGCCTCGCCCCACCCCGCCATTGCCATCCTTAAGGTGAGTTTGGCTCTGAACATGGATGTCTCCAACTGGACACTGCTGAAGGCGACTATCGCGCAATGAAATGAACGCGGTCATCTCGTACTGAGGATCCGGCCACAGTGTCTTAGAACCTTTCGTGCAGATAAGCTGAAGACAGCCACGCAGCAACCCGGTCGATCACCTCAGGTGTTTAACTTTCGTACATCCTGTCCGACGTGGCACACCTTTCTCTCTTCTCTCCGTTTCCAAGCGCGCCTGGCGACCAACGCCGGGTCACTGGGGTCCAGCAGGCATGCTCGCACTGTTACTTTTTATCCTCATTAAGCACGATGGTACCACCATTCCGCGAGTGGCACGTTGATTGCTAGAAGCAAAGAGCCGCCGCGGTCGTAGCGACTTCACCCAGGAGTCTCTGCCAGGCCATCACTTGGCCATTGCGGTGAAATGACCAGACCACGTCGCGACTCGTGACACGCCAATACGGAGATAGTCCTATGAAACTCGCATCCGGATACAAGGCATTTTGGGAAGCCGCCCACAAGAATTACCCTGATCAAATAAAGCCGGAGGGACTTCTTGATATGAAGCTTGGAATGAGCAGCGTCATTGATTCTGACTATTCGGACCGCTTCGTAAAACCATCGGCACGAGGGTGGATGTCGGTCATGCACCCAAAATTCTTTCACAAGCGTACCACAACAGCTGGAGCCTTAGCGCTGACGTATAAAGGTTTGATAACTATCAAAACGCCTTATGATCTAGCACTATACACGAGGCTTATTTGGGAGCTTCAACCAAGGACGATTCTAGAACTTGGCTCGTATCAGGGCGGCAGCGGACTGTGGTTTTCCGATCATATGTCGATGCTTTGTGAGATTCCTGGTGAGGTTCATTCTTTCGATTTGCACACCAAATGCATACATGAAAGTGCGAAACACCCGCTTCTTACGTTCCATGAGGTTGACCTTTCAGACATCGCCACCTTTGATGAACAATTGCTAAAGAGGCTACCTCATCCTTGGCTTGTGATCGACGACGCGCACGTGCAAGTTTTTTCCATATTCTCTTACCTGAATCGTTTTTTGGTGTCGGGCGATTACTATGTAATTGAAGACGATCCCATGAGAGCAGATAAGGAGATCATCGACGGGCTGCAGTTGGTCGAGGAATCGGGTTTCTTGGTTGATACCTATTACACCGATGCGTTCGGGGACAACCTTACTTGCGCTCCGAACGCGTGGCTCAGAAAATCGTAGGCAGTCGTGGCCTCGATCGAGGTAAATGTCAATTTGATAGCAGGCGACGTATTCTTGCATATCCGGCCCTCGATATTTGTCGCTCGAGCGATAAGGTTGACGCTGGATTGCGATGTTTGTCCACGGCGGCCATAACAGTTCTCCAAGAATAGCGAGGTTACGGAGGACGATGTCGGCGGCATTGCCGGCGTCGGCTTGAGGTAGCAGCAACTGAAGTAACCTTCGGTCATCAGATCGTGGGAAAGTTATGAGGCGGCGTCGGCAAGGAAGACACCGACGCCGAGAATTGAGACACGAATGAGGTTGTGTGAATCGCGGCCGCGGTAGCCTCGGTCGACATAGGTTCGCTCGGCCGGTGAGTGTTTCGGAGGTCAGTGTCGGCCCCGCGAGGTGTGACGGTCGTGCGGGTTATTGGGCGGGCCTTGGCGTAAAAGCACAAACAGGCCACCCGGAAGTCGGTGATTGTTAGTGACGATTGAGGCCTTAAGTCCGAACTCAGCTGCCAGAACATCAGGTCGGAACCGCGCCGTCTGGCGAGATGATTGAGGCACATTACCGCACAACAAATCGTGTCAATGCCTTGCGGTCGATCTCTATGCCGAGGCCCGGTCCGTCAGGCACTTTAACGATGCCGCGGACGTGCTCGATCGGCTCGACAACAATTGCCTGCCGAATTGGGTGCTCCGTGCGGTCGAATTCCAATATAGGCGCAATGGGCTTCAGCGAAGGCGGTGTATGCGGCGGCAGAACCGCAAGCAGCTGGAGGGACGCGGCGATCGCAATCCCGGTGCCCCAAACATGCGGGTTATAGCGGATGCCGAAGGCTTCCGCCATGTCGGCGATTTTCTTGCATTCGGATAGACCGCCCGCAGCGCAGGTATCTGGCTGCGCGATGTCGAGCGCATGCGTGACGAACAGCTCTCGAAAACCAAATCGAGTAAACTCACACTCTCCCCCAGCTATCGGGATCGACAGCGCCGACTTTACCGCACCATAACCGGCAACATCTTCCGGTGGAACGGGTTCCTCGAACCATCCGATCTCGTGCTGCTCGATCATTCGACCGAGCCGGATCGCAGCGATGCTATCATAGGCGTGATTTGCATCTACCATCAATGCCACAGTCGGTCCGATCGCTTCGCGCACGGCGCGCGTCACAGCGGCATCTTCCTCCACACCGAAGCCGACCCGAAGCTTTAGCGCAGGAAACCCTTCAGCGACGTAACCGGCGGCCTCTTCGGCAAGATAGTGGATTGGATCTGCAGCTCGGCGCCGATATAGGCCGGTGGCATACGCTGATATCCTGGTACGTTGCGCACCGCCCAGTAGCTGATGCACGGGGGCGTTAAAATACTTGCCCTTGATGTCCCACAACGCGATATCGATGCCGCCTAATGCCTGAATCACGACGCCCTTTTGGCCGTGATCACGCATTCGCGCGTAGATCATACGCCAAAGATAGTCCGTGCGCACCGGATTCTTTCCAATGAGACATGGCGCGACGTACTCGACGGTTGCGGCCGTTATCCGCGCGGGGCCATAACATTCTCCCCACCCCACGATGCCTTGATCCGTCTCAATTTCAACCAACATGGCCGTGCGTGTGCTAAACCAACCTCGCGAACACGCCAGCGCCTGCGAGAGCTCTGCTTGAAGGATGTGCGTGCGAACCGCCTTAATTTTCATAAACGCTCTCTCTTAGTCCCGACTCCAGGGCCACTTACAAATGTCTGTGGACACGATTCGGCCGGCGGCAGCATGCGAATGTGCAAGCTTGAGCACTAGCGTGTTGACAAGAACATCCCTGCTCGCAGAAGGACCGGTCTTTGGCGCGAGCGCATTGCCGTCTTCATCCTTTCCGTTCAGTCGTAAAGCTCGGGTGCCGAAGCCCGCCGTGTCTTTGAAGCGCGGACTTACCGACCTCATCTATGGGCCCACCTGCGAGAACCCAATCTTGCCGGAGAACACCCTGCTCCAGTTGGGACCCGCGGCTCTCCATAAGCCTGTTGTCTACACTGCATGGCGCGGAAGCAGTCTTGCCTCCCTGGGCCCCCATTCCGAACGGACTACACCGGCCCTCCTCCGCACTAACGATGTACTAGCATCCGGCATGCAGCCTCTTTATACGAGCGCTGCAATCGTTAGAGCAAGCATCAGCAACGATCGCTTGCGATCCTTGGCGGAGAACACGGCAGTTATGAACACCGCTTGCGAGATCACAACGGCATCACACTCGTCTGGATCTGAATGACACCCGCAACCCCAGAGACTTTCACTCCAGATGCTATCGGGCCTATGGGCCGGCTCTCATCAGTGCATGGTTGTCGGTTTGCAAGCAGCCTACGACGCCTGCGCCTGTTTGGCGGCCTCAATGCGCATTACGCTGCGTCGGCCTTCGACACTCACCGGCACCTCGCCATCGATCACAGCTCGACGTACCACGCGATGCTGATTGCCGTAGTCGTTCACGGCATAATGTTGGGTCGCGCGATTGTCCCACATGACGACGTCACCTTGCTGCCAGTTCCAGCGCACGGTATTTTCGGGCGCGGTGATGTGAGATTGGAATAGATCGAACAACTTCTGGCTGTCGTACTTGGAGATTCCGACAAAGCGTCGCACCAAATCGCCGAGCACGAGTGTACGTTCGTCGGTTTCGGGGTGGACGCGCACGACTGGATGGACAGTCTCATAAATCGTTCTGGTGTAGATCTCATCGAAATGCTGTCTGTCCGCCTGGCTCGCATTCCCCATTACGGTATAGTCATAAGCATTGCTATGAACGGCCCATAGCTCATCTGCAAGGCGTTGAAGCGGCTTTGGCAGCCCGAGATAAGCTGCCGCGGTGTTCGACCAAACCGTGTCACCGCCAAATGGTGGGATCACGACGCCTCTCAAGACAGCAATCTTGGGATAGGCATCCACGAACGTGACATCGGTGTGCCAGAAGTCAGCTCGACTACCGCCGCGGGCCGAATTCAACTCAATCATCGAAGTCGTTCCTTTGGAAACAGCCATGGTCGGGTGAGGCACAAGCTTACCAAAACGGAGGGCAAACCGCTCGTGCTCGCCATCGTCTAGATGACCCTGATGACGGAAGAACAGCACCTTGTGCTCAAGCAGCGCATCGTTAACGGCTTTAATCGTCTCGTCCGACAAATCTCCCGAGACTTTTATATCGACTAGTTCAGCGCCGATGCGCGCGGAGCGCTTGATGACCTTAAAACCTGTGACATTGTTGTCTAGTTTTGCCTTGCTCATCGTGGTTTCTCCCGGTTTTTGACCTCTTTGCTCGATAACGCCAGTCAGCTGCTGCTCACTGCTACGCTGTCGATGGCAGCCCTATCGCTCGGTCGAACAACTCCGCCATTATGGAACACAAGGCATTTTCCCTTCAATGGTGCTACGCATGCAGCGCTTGAGCATCCGTTTGTGTTCGCAGAAGTGCGTACGAGAGTTCCGAGCTCGATGCGTCCGAGTTCGGGCGGATGTCGCGACCACGGAAGCGCCCTGTGCTATTGCAGCATGCCCAGCAAGTGCTGTGCCAGCTACTGGTTAGGCGGAAGGGCACGCGGCCCATGCCAGAGCCGCAACAGCTCGTTCGAATTCGGACGACCTGAGCGGAAGCCGTCTTGTCGAATTGCACGAAACGCGACAGCGAAGGTTGAAGCAATGAGTCGCGGCTCTGCGCAGGACGAGGCCCGATCGCAGTCCTCGCCGAAACTGCCGTGGGTCCGCGCAACGCTGCGCAGACTTGATGCCGGCAAACAAGCTCGTTCGCGATTTCAATGTGAAATCATCTGTCGTGCTACAAACAAGATCTAAGTTTGATTATGGCAGATCGAAGCGGCTAGACCAGCGGCAGGTCATCTCTACGACATAGTCTGGCAACCGGTCATCGGGATCGATTTCCTCAACGTACTAAGCAGCTGCGCCCGATATTGCACGTGGAAGTGCGTACTTCGATAAGTTTATACCTTTCGCTGGTCGCGTCCGAACGAACTCATACGACTTAGCTAGGATTGCATCCCAACCAAACCCAGTCTGGCCGCTTTCGAGTTATGTCGAAGCAGATCGCATGCCAAATGGGCTATGCCATCCACTCGACATGAGGACGCTCGTCTTCACCTTCATATATTGTTCGGCCGCCTCCACACCATGCTCGATGCCAAGACCGCTCGCCTTATGCCCCCCAATCGGCGTGCCAGCAGAGAGGGTATGCGCACAATTTATCCAAACAATTCCGCATTCGATCAAACGGCGCGCCCGTTCGGCACGATGAAGCGACGAGGTCCAGACCGAGGCGGCCAAACCATACTCGGTTTCGTTCGCAAGCTGCCAAGCTTCTTCATCGGTATCAAAGGGACGCACCGCCATTACCGGACCGAATATTTCCTGTCGCGCAAAATCGCTGTCGAACGCGTACTTCGTCACGATCATAGGCGGGAAGAAATGTCCACCAGGCACGGGCCGATAGCGCTCCTCGCAAACATGCCGCGCATCTACCCCCGCAGTAAGCCGCCGAACACGCGCAAGCTGCTCAGCGGAAATGAGAGGGCCGATCTGAGCTTCCGGGTCCAATGGATCGCCTACGCGCAGATCTGCTGCGATAGCGCTGCAAAGCGTAACAAACTGCTCTATCAGCGGCCGCGCCACCAGAACGCGTGCGCAGCTGGTGCAGGTTTGGCCGGCATTCTTGAAGGTACTGAAGACGGCGGCGGATGCTGCGCGTGGCAGATCAGCGTCATCGAAAACGATCAGCGGCGACTTTCCGCCGAGCTCGAGGATGACGCCCTTAAGCGCCGCACCGGCTGCAGCCGCAACGCGCCGGCCGGTCTTCATGGAGCCAGTAAAGCTGACTTTCGATACCATAGGATGGGTGATGAGCGGCGCGCCCGCTTCCGGCCCAAATCCAGTCAAAATGTTGACGACGCCATCGGGCAGCCCCGCTTTTCGCATGAGCGCAGCCAGCAGAAGCGTAACAAGCGGGCTCTGCTCTGCCGGCTTGAGAACAATCGTATTTCCACAAGCCAAGATTGGCGCGATCTTCGTAGCTGCATTTAGCAAGGGATAGTTCCACGCCGAAATCGCGCCTATGACCCCAAATGGCTCCCGCTCGATGAGTGCCGTCGTGTCATTACCCATCGGCACGGTGCTGCCGTGCAGTTTGTCAGTTAAGCCAGCGTAATAATCGAAAAGCCCAGCCGCATGCTGTACGGAATCTGTGGTGGTTTCGCTGATCGGTCTTCCGCTGTCGACCGTCTCAATCGTTCCAAGCTCTTGGGCGTGCTTGCGGATTTCCTCCGCGATACGGAGCATCAGCGCCGAACGCTTGCCGCTATCGCCGGCCCACGACGCTGCGACGGACTTAGCTGCCCGCACTGCCCGATCCGCATCTGTAGCCTGCGCCCTCGATGCTACCATCAGATGCCGATCATCAATTGGGCTCGTGACTGCGAACGAACCAGCATCCGCGGCGCAGCACCATTGCCCACCGATCCAGAGCGTGCCTCGACTGAAGCATTCCGCTGGTAGCAGATCTCGGATGTTTTCGTGCATCTCCCACCTCTGTTCTCAAAGACGTCTCACCATGCATTGTCGAGGAAATCAGACGGTCAGCTTTCTGCATCTGGCTTGCCACCGCAGAGTTCTAGACGGAGCCGACTCTCTCTACGAATGGCTTGGGCTATGGAAGCTCCCGCTGGCTGACCTCAGTGCATCACGTTCTTTCAGCAAAATCGTCCTCAGTTCGCTCTCGCATGGCGACTAGCCCTGTAGCTCGCCCGCTGTCATTCGCAACTAGTCCGCAAGACGGCTCGATGTGACCTCGGTCCTGCGGGAGCTAGCAAAGTCGACGCGCGGAACACGCGTGAGCGCGCCAGTGATACCATCCAATTGATTGCCAACCGGCGGCTGACCGCCCATTGAAGGTCTTGCGTTGGCCAATATCGCTTCACTCCAGTAGCCGACCGGACCGTTACAACACTGACTAGCGATGGTGTTTGAATGTTTGGCCGCTCTTTTAAGTTTTGGAGCGAGGATCGAGAGCGCTCGCACCGACTCGCAATTCAAGATTTGCAAGAAGCCCAGAGTTATTGCCGCCATCGGACGCACCCAGCGATTCTATCGTACTTCTACGGCTGACTAGATGCAGACGCGCGGTGTTGCAGCCACCGGTGAACATCAGCGAGCCAGCACCGTCTCTACGACGTTCGCCCAATAGCCGATTCCATAAGGCAAGGCCTCATCATTGAAGTCATACCTCGGGTGGTGTAAGCTAGCTGTTGATCCGTTACCAAGAAAGATGATTGCGCCCGGCCGTGCTTCAAGCATGTAGGCGAAATCCTCCGAGCCCATCCGTGGGCTTATCTTCTCGTCGACGCAATCAGGTCCAACCAAATTGCGTGCCGCTTTTACCGCTAGGTTCGTTTCTCCCGGATGATTGATCGTGACAGGGGCGGACTTGCGGTACTCAAATTCGACATCTGCGCCAAATCCTCGCGCTATACCCTGCGCAGCCGCAAAAATCTGCGCTTGCGCGAAGTCCCGCAGGCCGGGCACAAGAGTTCTGACACTGCCCGCCAGGTCTACTTGGTTGGGAATGACATTGTAGGCTTGAGCCGCGTTGAGTTTGGTTACCGATACTACGAGCGCCTCCATCGGATTGGTTTTTCGCGAAACCAATGCTTGCAACCCAACGATAATCTGTGCCGCGATGACTACCGGATCGATGGCCTCGTGAGGCTTAGCGGCATGGCCGCCCCTCCCCTTCACGATAAGGTCGAACTCGTCGAGAGCCGCCATGATTGGACCTTGGCAAATGCCGAAATGGCCAACTTCCATTCCTGGCACATTGTGAAGGCCGAATACCTTGCTTATTGAGAAGCGATCCATGATTCCAGCCTGAACCATCCTTTGGCCGCCCTCTCCACTCTCTTCAGCCGGCTGGAAGATCAAGGCGACCGAGCCTTTGAAGCGCCGCGACGCCGCAAGGTATTTCGCGGCGCCCATTAGCATGGCCGTGTGCCCATCATGCCCACAGGCGTGCATCTTGCCGGCTACTTTCGAGCACCAGGGCTTCTCGGACTGTTCAAGTATCGGAAGCGCGTCCATATCCGCGCGCAGTGCGATCGTCGGTCCGTTTCCACATTTACCGTCGATCAGGGCGACGATACCAGTTTCCGCTATCCCCGTTTCGATGTGATCAACGCCGAACGAAGCGAGCTTCTCGGCTACAAATCTGGCCGTGTCGTAAAGCCGATATTCCAGTTCGGGATGTTCATGAAGTTCGCGGCGCCAAGCAGTTGCCGCCGCCTGCAGGTATTGAAACGCTTCGATGCCATTCATGCGGAGCTCACAGCTTGAAAAAGCTTGTGATCTGTACAGCTGAGCACTTCAGCGCCAGATTCTGTAACAAGCACGTGCTCGCTGCAGCCGAACAGATGCCCAGTCTCTCCAAACAAGATAATGGGAAGATGAAAGGTCATTCCAGGCTCTAAAACATCCTCCACGGCAGGCTCCAGACTAACGTTTCCGCGTTCAGTCCAGTGGATGCCAGTTTGGTACCCGGTGCGATGGCGAAAAGCCGCCGGCCATCCAGATCGATCGATCACCTTGCGCGCCGCGGCGTCCACGACCTTCGCCGTTACCCCTGGCTTGATCGCGGCAATGGCAGATTCGAGGGCTTCGACCGCAAGAGCGTGCAACGATTCAGCCTCTCGATGCCGACCAAGCACCGCGCTTCGGACTAGTCCTGCGGCATAGCCGTGCTTGACGCCGCCAATCTCGATCATCGCCGGTTCATTGTTCCGGATTGCGTGAGGCGTCGGGACACCGTGCGGCATCTTCGTCCGATCACCGAACACGAGAGTGACGGATCGCCATATTTCGCCGCCAGCTTTGCTGACTTCTCGAGCTATGGCAGCGTACAGTTCCGTCTCGCTCACGCCTTCGCAAAGCGAGTTGCGAAACACGCGAACAGCGAGGTCGGTTATCATCATTGCTTGACGCATCACATCGAGCTCAAGCGGGCTTTTGACCGCGGCGACTGATGCAACTAAACGGGAAGCGTCGGCAATTTTCATGCGCGGACACAGTTCTTGTACTGCACTCACATCGGCCGGTGCAAGATTCCAACATCCGAGTTCGAGACCCACTCTCCGATCCTGCAGCCGATGCTGGCGAAGAACGTCGGCGCAGGTCTTAGCAACATCGCCTGCCTGCCTGTAACAAACAACCTCATCGACGCATCCTTCGGCACGGACAGCCTTGGCGTCGTACTCTCTTGCAACGAAAACCGGCGCGCGCCCAGGTGCTAGAATTAACGGGAACGGAGCGAAGTACCCGCCAAATCCATGATAACCGGTAAGATATCTGAGGTGGCCAATAGCGGTGACCACAATTGCGTCAAGTTCGGCGCGCGCTACGGCTTCAAGCACCTTCCGCTGTCGGGACTCGTACTCCGACTTTGGGAATGGAAGCCTTGCCCAAGGGATGTCCGAACCTGTCGTTGTTAGCATAGAACTCTCCAGCTTCGGCGATCCCGTGCCTGCGACCTCTCTCTCGAGCACGCGTTGTCGTCGAACACTCAGCGATCCGATAGAGCGCCTTCTGATCCGTAACCGAGGCACCAACCCGTCTGTAGCAAACATTGAAGCGCTCCGATGCGGAGCTAACAACTGCCGGGTTTAGTAGTTTCAGGACCAGCAAACATCCAGGCAACAGCCAGCACGGTCAGGATCATGTCTGAGCCAAGCACCTGATTAACTACACAGAAGGCGCCGAACGGTCGGACTTTATCAAGGGCATATTCGAACCGAAAGGCATTGCGAAGCACCTCGATGGGTCAGTGCGCGACTCGCGTTAAAGAGGAACGCGGCGCTTCTAACAGCCCTTCGTACTGATCGTGCAATACGCAGACGGATGGTCGGCACTCGCCCTGCCAAAGGTGATTGACCAACGGCACAACCGAATATTGTAATGAAGAGTAAGGTACTAAGCCGCAGACTTCGTCCCAA
>Ga0214542_1001977_pt1 | contig 42478 bp, 15 predicted proteins | sample CNSS1metaG_FD_160096 | JGI IMG/M metagenome (GOLD analysis project Ga0214542, IMG submission 160096) | Root nodule microbial communities from cowpea collected in UCLA plant growth center, Los Angeles, California, USA - CNSS1 | ecosystem: Host-associated > Plants > Roots > Nodule | place: USA... | reverse complement strand
GGGGATCAAAGATTTTCCTTGAATAACAGTATTCTGCAAGGGCAACAAAGAAGTCTTTCATTTTAGATTAGTCTGTTTTGGTGCACGTGTTGGGTGTCTCCTATGGCTATATTGATTAGGCCTTTAGGTTTTGGTGGAACACAGAAATGTTCTATGAAGCATGACTAGAAAATTTAGTCATGGTACAAGCGACTCTAGTGGATAAATTGTATCAGCATAAAGAATATTAATGGAGATTTGCAAATGCTAAGAAGTCGTTTGTGATTGTGATATTATTTTCATTTATGCAGTCAAATCGGTGAGCATCTATGGTTCTCCTAGACGTTGCGGTGGCCAAGGTGATATCCTTTCTGGAAGGCAAGTCCTCTTTTCTTGTTTCAAAATTCTCGTATGCTATATGTTTTGGTGGTTCGTCTCTGTGTGAGATGGAAATTTCTTTATTTTCAGTAGTTGATTTTTCTATTGCCAAATTTGCTGATGTGCTTTCAAGTAGAATATTGATTTCCTCTTTAAATGAATAAATCATATCCTCATCTTTTTGGCTGGACAACTATATCTAATACTTAAAAGTACTTCTGGAAGGAGATTATTTCGGTAATGCTGTTAAGGCATTCTTCATTGTTAAACTATCCTATCATTAGTTCTGAGAATTAGAGTAAAGCACTCAATTACTGATTGGCTAATCTTTTTATTGATGGGAAAAAAATGGAATGACATTACTATCTTCATTATTTGAGTTTTTCAAAATTATGATGAAATAAAATAAAACATGGCAGAATCCATTCCATCCAACGCTCCTGTCCTTCTAAATGTTTTTGGGGATTATGAAAACCACTTTCATTTTATTTAATATGATTTAAAATCTTTACTAAATTCCTCGTTGGATATGGAGTGATATCTTTAATCCATTTCTTCACATCCTACTCCACTGTAACTTGAAATTTCTTTTTATGCTTATGTTAATTTGTGCAGTGTAGCTGTCTTCTTATCGTGGGCACGTCAACATATCTTGGCTGCTGGGTCAAACTCGAATCTCAGTTGTAAAAATCCAACAGTTTTGGGATGCATCGCTGGGTCTGCTATATTGAGAAAGGCTGCATCACTTGCTTTTCTGAAGAAGAAAAGATCCACAGTCACTGGTGACATCATTGAATGCTTGGGACAAAGGTAGTGTATTCTAGAACGAAATTGTTTGTGGGATTGTGACTAAGTTATTTTTAAGCTTTTGCATTCTTTGTTGCAGTTTGGAAGACATTTCTCCTGCCAGTTAATTCCATTCCATGTGAGTCTTTGTGGCAATAATATTTTCTTTCTTTCTTGAGTTTTCTCCTTTCTTGTCTTTATTTCTCCCAGTTTGGTCTGCCTTTTCATTTTGAATATTTAAAACATGTCTGCCTGTTTTGCAATGATAGCCAAAGTGTGTGGAACAGAGTTTGGCTAAAATTTAACGTTAAAAGGTGCACAATGCATTTATTTGAGTTTACTTCTATTACGTTTTCTGAGCTGCCAAACATCTATAGCACTTTTCAGGACACCAAACAGAAAAGCATCAACATTTTCATGCACTTGATTCAAAGTTAAAACTTAGAAGTTTTTAAGTTTGCAAAAGCATCCCAAACCCAAACTGAGTTTCTGGACAAATTTTTATTTTTTATTAAATTTTGCAGTGTTTTTATTTATTTTTGAAAATTGTACATTTTTTATTGGAAAAATTATTTTATTCAAATTAATTAATTTAATGCATATTAATCAAAATATTTTTTTATTTATTTTAAAAAATTTAAACTATTGTTGATTTAATTTTTTTTATACCTTTTATTGCATGTAACTTTTTCATAACTTCGTGTATGAAACATTAAATACAAATTTTGTTTTAATTTGAATTGAAAAAAAAAAGTAACTTAATAAATACTAACAAATTTAGTCTATGTAATATTAAAATTAGGTCTATTTCTTTAAAAAAAAAAGATAATATATTAAATATGAGGAAAACTAATGAAAAGATTAAATAAATTAAAGTTTATTGTAATTTATATGTTAAAAACTCCTAAAATAGATATCGATGACCAAACATACATCTTGTAATAATGTGCACTATAAAAATAATTACTGAATTCATTACTTAATTTATCAATCTCCAACTATGAATTGCATCTTCTACCGAAAAAGTGTACACAATATTACCAGCATGTATATTGTTAATTTGTGAAATAAAATAAGTATAATGTTTGATTAACACAAGTTCTAATAGTTATATATATACAACACTGTCATATTATACAAAATGCCTTCTGATTATGATCTCATAAATTTTCATCCAATAAAATATAAATGTAAATATAAATAAATAACAATTAAGAAACAAAGAAATAGATTGTTAGAAAAATCCGGGCATTTACCTAGTAATTGAAGTGCAATAGTTGTGCTGAACACATTTTCAGCATTTTCGTAATTTGTAAAAGGTGATCACACAATGAAATGAATAATTTGAATAATCATACAGACCTGACTACGATGAGCAATCTCTAGTTGTTCAGCAACATCTTTGCGAAGTGGTAGCCGTTCCAATAAACAGGGAAAAATGTTTGGAACAACGGTTAAGTATAACTAAAATATAATTAATTAAATACACTAACAACCTTACCTTGTATTAATATTTTAAACAACCTTTTTATTTTATTACGAACAAAATACTTTTTAGTTATTAATGGGAGAGTGTTCCACGCAAAGAAGATAAATTCTTGTGAAAGATATTTGTTTCAATTTCATAAATTGTAGATATTATAAATATATTTACTAAGTAACAACTCGTCCCAATTAGTCAAATGCAAAACATAACGAGTAGAGAATAAAAGTTGAGACTATCAAATCAACTAGAATGAAAACTTTTAAAAATCTACGAAGAAGGAAACACGAATAAAATATTACTCTCATTTGTTATTAAAAAGACCCTAAGAATTTTATTATACTTTTCCGTTAAAAAAATACTAAAATGAAAATATAACAAAATTATATATTTTTTCCCTTTCTTATCTAAGACTAGGATTGAACATAATTTATTGAAATGTATTACGCTGTTAAAACCTACAATGAACTACTGAGAATTAGTTCACTTGAACTGAAAAATAATTCAAATCTGTTCTAAAAAATTGAATTGAATTGTACTTAAGTGAATTACACTACAATATAAACTGAAATTGACTATTATGAATTGAACTATTTCTCGAATTGTATAAATTTTGAATTGAACTGCATTAATTTTGAATTGAACTACATTATTTTTGAATTGAAATTGTACTAATTTTGAATGAAGTTGCACTATTCTTGAATCAAACTATACTATTTATAAATTAAATTGCACTAATTTTGAACCGAACTGTATTATTTTTGAACTAAATTGCACTAATTTTAAATCGAACTACACTATTCTTGAAACAAATGGATTGTTTTTTATCCAAATTACATTAATTTTGAATTTGTATATGGTTGTACTATGTAATAATAATCTAACTTTTGTAATTTAAAAGTTCATAAAAAATAATACTTGAAAATTGCTTTTAAAGATTTTGGGAGTGTTGATAGGGTGAAAGATGAGGATGAGAAGTTGGATTTTGAGATATTGGTATCTTGAATGAAATTCTAAATTGTTTCGAGTTCCAAGTCTATTTTTATTTCAAAGAATTCATTATAGTAAAAACTATTTTTTGTTTAATAATTTTGATAAAGAATAAAAAAAAACTGTGTTTTCGTTTGTCAATTTTTTGGTGAAAATTCACATTTAAATTTTCAGTGAATCCATTGTTATACATGATGAATCTACGTAGAGAAATTGTATCATAATTATACATGAAATTGATTTTTACTATTAAATTGTCCTGTCTTTTTTCTTCAATCATCAACCTGAATTTAAAGAATATGATAATATAATATTTCATTTAATTAAAAAAAATTTGTCCGAACTTTAGATCCCAATATAGAAGAATAGTTAATATATTTAAAATGAACAAAATTTAAGTGCAAGAATGAAAGAAAAAATTGTATAACCGAGAGAAAGAATTGTATATTTTGTTCACGTTATTGTTGACATTTTAATGATTATTTTGGATTTAGACGATAGCAAGGACATTTTGTGTGTTTGACATTTTTTTGATAATTTAAATTTTTTTCAAGACATTGAAATTTGGAGTGTGTAATGATTTCATCGTTTGTCTAGAGTGAATATTGTTCTTTTCACTAAGAGGGATATTGACACCTATAATTTTGAAATGGATGCTTTTCTTGGAGGTATCTCACTACAAATGTATTTTTTACTGGCCATTATTTTTTGATGGTCAAAGAAACAGTTAAATTTGTTTTCTATTAATTTTATATAACAGTCAAAATTATTAATTTTTACTTGTCATTATATTTTTTGATGGTTAAATAAACAGTTCGAAATTTTTTCTTTGGTATAATTACTCGTATAGTACCTAATTTGGGGTTAGTGTGTCAAATAGGTACCCGGTTTAAAAAAAAAAGTGTCAATTGCATCCCAACTTTTGAAAGAGTGCTTCAATTAGGTCCCTTTAAAACGGAGTTGACTAGCACCGTTAGTCAACGTGTCACGTGTTAGTCTGTGGTTTTTTTTTTTAATTTTTTGAAAAAAAAATGATAAATGCCACGTGTCAAGTCCCTATGTGTGACACATGGCATTGTTAGTGACACGTGTCATTGCAATGCCACGTGTTAGTGTAACTATCAGATGTCATTGTGTTGATTTCGATTTAGTCCCCATATATGTCTTTTTTGTTTCAATTTAGTACCTAAGTATATGTATCTGATTCAATTTTGTCCCAAATTTTTTTAATAATTAAAATATTTTTATAATCCATTTTTTATAAGATTAAAAGTAATTAAGTATAAATATTTTTACAAAATTAAGTACTAATATTTATATTGTTTCTCTCAATTTCAGACCAAATTTATTATTTGTATAAATGTTATACTAATATTTTTTATTAAAAACGACTTTTTAACATATTACTTTATTAATTACTTTTTAATTAAGGGTTAAATATGTGTTTGATCCCTTAACTTTCAGTGAATTTTGAAATTAGTCCATTTCAAAACTTTGGACCAATTTAGTAATAGTATTTGACTTAACATTAAAACAAAAATGTGTCAAACAATATAAACAACTCAAGTATAATCTTGAAATGCGTAGGAAATATCAAATAAACCTAACAAAATTTGATTAAAAGGACTAAACCCACGTATTTCGAAAGATGAAGGACTAAATTGGTTCAAAGTTTCAAAATGGATTAATTCCAAAATTCACTGAAAATTAAGGGACCAAAAGCATATTTAACCCTTTAATTAAGTATTCAAATTTTGTTAATTTTTATTTTTTTTCCAAAATAGAACAATATTGTCTCTTACTAATTTTAAACCAAAAATTCTATTGGTATGAATGTTATACTATTTTTTTTTATTAAAAATGACTTAATAAAATGACTTTTACCACTACATTTTAATATAAATATCAAATACTTAATTTTTGTAAAACTTTTATACTTAATTACTTTTAATTTTATAAAAAATGGATTTTAACTATTAAAAAATATTAGGTCAAAATTGAATCAGATACACATAAGTAGGTACTAAATTGAAACAAAAAAACATATATGAGGACTAAATCGAAATCAACACAATGACATCTGATAATGATATTGACACGTGGCATTGCAATGCCACGTGTCACACACAGGGACTTGACACGTGTCATTTTTTTTTCAAAAATTTAAAAAAATTTAAAAAATTTAAAAAAATTAAAAAATCACAGACTGACATGTGGCACGTTGACTAACTGACTGAAAGGGACCTAATTGAAACACTTTTTCAAGAGTTGGGATGCAATTGATACTTTTTTTAAACCGGGTACCTATTTGACACACTAGCCCCAAACTGGGTACCATACGAGTAATTATACATTTTTCTTTCTATTAATTTTACATAACGGTCATAATTTTTTTATCATCAACGGTCAAATAAGGTAGATTGGTAATTATAGAAACTAATATTTGCTTTCTATTAATTTTGTATAACGGTCATAAAATTTTTAGTATGAATATAGTGTAACATACCTTTACCTCTTCCACTGAGCCAAAACATACCTTTAACATACCTTACCCACCCACGACTCCTACACTCTCCACGTCTACCTTTAACGTACCTTTAACGGTCATAAAATTTTTAGCATCAATATAGTGTAACATACCTTTACCTCTTCCACTGAGCCAAAACATATCTTTAACATACCTTACCCACCCACGACTCCTACACTCTCCACGTCTACCTTTAACGTACCTTTAACGGTCATAAAATTTTTAGCATCAATATAGTGTGACATACCTTTACCTCTTCCACTGAGCCAAAACATATCTTTAACATACCTTACCCACCCACGACTCCTACACTCTCCATGTTTACCTTTAACGTACCTTTAACAGTCATAAAATTTTTAGCATCAATATAGTGCAACATACCTTTACCTCTTCCACTGAGCCAAAACATACCTTTAACATACCTTACCCACCCACGACTCCTACACTCTCCACGTTTACCTTTAACATACCTTCTCTACGTCTACCTTTAACGTACCTTTAACGGTCATAAAATTTTTAGCATCAATATAGTGCAACATACATTTACCTCTTCCACTGAGCCAAAACATACCTTTAACATACCTTACCCACCCACGACTCCTACACTCTCCACGTCTACCTTTAATGTACCTTTAACGGTCATAAAATTTTTAGCATCAATATAGTGTAACATACCTTTACCTCTTCCACTGAGTCAAAACATACCTTTAACATACCTTACCCACCCACGACTCCTACACTCTCCACGTCTACCTTTAACGTACCTTTAACGATCATAAAATTTTTAGCATCAATATAGTGTAACATACCTTCACATCTTTCACTGAGCCAAAACATACCTTTAACATACCTTACCCACCCACGACCCCTACACTCTCCACGTCTACCTTTAACGTACCTTTAACTATCATAAAATTTTTAGCATCAATATAGTGTAACATACTTTTACCTCTTCCACTGAGCCAAAACATACCTTTAACATACCTTACACACCCACTACTCATACACTCTCCACGTCTACCTTTAACGTACCTTTAACGGTCATAAAATTTTTAGCATCAATATAGTGTAACATACCTTTACCTCTTCCACTAAGCCAAAACATACCTTTAACATACCTTACCCACCCACGACTCTTACACTCACTCTCCACGTCTACCTTTAACGTACCTTTAACGGTCATAAAATTTTTAGCATCAATATAGTGTAACATACCTTTACCTCTTCCACTGAGCCAAAACATACCTTACCCACCCACGACTCCTACACTTTCCACGTCTATTAAAGGCAAGGATTCGCGAAGGCAACTCATGGTTCAAACCTCTACCCTACCATTCGTCGTCTCATCAAGTTCATGTGTTAGACAGTGCGTCTTCTACGCTTTTACGCCGCATTGATGCAGAGGCTCAAGCGTGAGGTGTGACGAGTCTCTTACGCATGTAATGTGATAATTTGCAGCACATAAGCTGCTATGTATAAATACTAACATTCGTGTCTCCTCCAGGTGGGATCTTGGATATCCGAGGTCCCCAAGTCCTGGGGATTTTGGGTCCTGGGTCGCGTCTGGCTGAGGTCCTTGCGTGGGCCGCTGGGGTCCGCGGTCTGTCCAGGGGGTCCTGAGCTCCGGGTCTGGGGGTCTCGCGTCAAGTCCGGGATCCTAGGTACGGTCGATATCCAGGTTGGGTCACTGGGGTCTCGGTCTGTCCAGGGGGGGTCCCGGGTCCTTCCGAGGGGAACTCGACAGGGAGATCGGTCCTTCTTCCGGAGGGACCCAACACCGGGGTGACGGGGGGTCCGGGTCTCTGGCTGTCGGTCGGGTCCGTGCGGGTCTCTGGGTTCTGAACCCTGCTATTGTATTTTCTTTCTTTTTTTTATGGGGTGAAAAGGTTAATTTGCTGCTCTTGATAGTTTGGTTTCATTTTCAAGTGTGGGATTCTTCTTTCAGATCTAGGTTTTGTGATATCTTATTTCTAATTTCATTTTTCTTTGAAATTTACAAAGATAACATCAATCTGTGTTGATGAAGCTCAACAGGGTGTGTTGCCTCAATCACGGGAGACAACTAATCAGATTGAGAAAAGCATAGATAGTTCTAGTAATCGCATAATGCCAACGCGGTTAATGCTTTCCTATTCTGTGAAAAATGTTAGGAATTTGGCCATGCTCTATAAGGTTGTAGTGTTGGTACTAAACAAGAATCTGGTGCTAAAATATCTGTAACTACGTCAAGTAGTTCAAAAGATGAGAAAGGCAATATATTGAAAGCTGTTATTCAGGCTGCTTTAACTGTTATTCAAGCTACTTTAAAGAGAAGGCCTGAAATTTACAAAAAGAAAGAAGTATCTAACCAAATTGATGTGGTTTCTTCCTCAGGCACAAATTTGAATTGTTAAGTGACTTCAAATGACTCCTGTTAACTCTTTTTTTAATGGAGATGACTAAATTGAATCTTTTTAGATAATTGGGGTACTAAATTAAACAAACCAAAAGTATGGGGATCAAATTGAACTTAACTAGCAAATCAATAATTATACCATATTAAAAAGTTACATTTCTTTTAATATTTTAATCACTAATGGTAAAACTCTTTAAAATGAAACTTTCTTTTAATAGGAATCAAAATAATCTCTGTAAATTTCAAATGCAGAAAAAATCTTTGGCTATGAAATTCATTATCCCCTTCATTTGCATCTTCGTTTTCTAGTTTCTCACACAAGCTTTGTCTTTTTTGTGGTTCGTGACAAGGTTACTCGCTGCGAAATTCTCTTCGAAACTAATCAAACAAAATCTCCATTGTCAAAAATTCAATCTCCTTTAACATCCAATCTATTTGACTATGCATGTGATCTTCTTAGGATTATAAAGATTATATGTGTCCCTATAGTCTTAATAATAAGACAATCTTTCAGACAAAATGGGAAACGAATAAATATTCTTTCTTTATTCAAAATAAAAAAGTAAGTAGAGCAAGAAAAAAAATAAAAGAAAAATAAAATTAAGCATTTTCAGGAGAAAGAGAGAGATAAAAAAGTGAGCCACACTTTTTTATTTCTTCCCAAATTGGAGGAAAGGAGTAATAATTACTTTAAACAACATAATTCCCTTTTAACACCTAATAATTAATCACCTTATTTTCTATTTTTCATAAATCAAATACTCCTATTTTTACGTTCTTCTTTGCCGTATGTGTCCTGTTTTATTCCGTTTTTAAAATGAAACCAAATATGGAATGTATCTTTAATATCACGTTTATGTTGCGTTCTCGTCTGCAGACAACTCGAATCTCTTCACGTGCAAAAAAGAATACCAGAAGTGAAGGATACTAAATCCAATTTGGCTAAATTTAACAAAAACAAAGAGATAAAATAAAAATCCTTGATAAGTATATTCTGATTCATGTAATAATTTTTTCAAAATGTGCATAGTGAAAAGTTTACAGAAACCGAACTTTTGTATGAATCTAAAATAATTTGCCAATAAGTTGATTAATTGGTTAAGAAAGTCCAGTGGCAATGTGTATTGTTCTCTGTATGCTATGGAAGTGATTGTTTTTCTTTTCAGTCTTAATTTTGTTGTTTTGAAAATTTGAATATAGAATGGTGGAAGGAAATTTAAAAGCAGAGTTTTTTTTTTTATTAGATTGAGAAACGTAACTGTACACTGATAACACTGATAGAACCAAGTGCTGATAAGAAAAACAGTGATAGAACTAAGGTACACTCTTCCTATGCCTCATTGCAGTGATCATTTCTTCAAAGAATATCTATTGTCTGGCTGCAACAACTGCTGGCCCTTCCACCTGATGTGAAAAACAATTGGATCTCAACTCAACTTCATCAATGGAGATCAAAAGACAGTAACAGTAGTTTCTAAAGAATAATTAATGTATTTGTTTCATTTTGTTACCTTGAAGGTTGCACCCCAGATTTCCTCCTCCTTAGCAGGAACTGCAGTGATCTTATTTTTAGGATTCTCATAACACATCAATCCTCCAACAGCTGTGGAGTAGAAACATCCTGTGCAATCAGAGAGCAAAGAGTGTTAGCAGTCAGAGAAACTGTTTTATTCTCAACACACTGATAGAAGTCAATTAATCAATCACCTTGAGGGAAAGATGCAAGTGACTTTCCACAAGCACCTTTAAGCAATTCTGCATCATCAGCAAATGCTACATAGCCATCAGCAGTAATTCCCCAATACAGAGGCACCTTACCATTCTTATCCTGCCAAAAACAGTAAAATCAAAATGAGGAAGAAATGAAAAGTTACAATGGTGATGAGAATTGGTATGTGGGAGTATGGTTACTAACAGAGGCCAAAAAGAGGGTGGAAGTGGATTTGTCAAAAACTATGAATGCAAAGCTTCCACTGAGATGGCCAACAACGTGATTAGCAGGGTAAGGTGCTCTGTCTCGTAAAGCTTTGTAAGCCTCAATCACCAACAATACTTCATTAGCTGACTTTCCCAGTCCATATTGTTGTCTCAAGTGCCCTAAATTCTCAAGAACTCCCTCGAACAAGCAGAATACCTCATCCTTCACTGCAAAAGATCTGCATTTTTCACTCAATACTTAGATTTTTCACTCAACAATCTTGTTAAAAAACTTTAAACTGCTTCAGGGATACAATAATGTGAAATTACTGCGACTAATCTCCGATTTTGACTAGAAAAACCGTTTTGATAAGACATAGGTTTTGTCTTGGTACAGACAAAAATGTTTGTCAACGAACGTAGAATGTTCATATTTAGTTAGATTTACGTTAAAATAATTAGATCCAGTACCAACAGGAAAGAACCTGCTTCATTGAACTCGTTGGGCCATCATGGAACAATGGAACCCTATTGGGCCGTCGAATCGCCCGATGTGAAACCCGAACGTAAAAAATAATCAGATCCATTAACCAATAATTATTCAGCTATACTTCCATTGGTCACAGTCACAGACAATGACTTGGAATATTCCCTTGGGTGACGGTAGACGCAATAAACTACAGAGTTTTAAAAAATAGTGTTTAAACTCTCTAAACAAAATTTAAACCTCTTGATATCTTGTACTTTCATTTTTCAAGCACTCAATCGATACATGATTATAAATGTTTTTAATAAATTTTGTTATATTATTTCATATTATAAAGAAATACGAATATACGTTTTTTATTTGAAAAAATTAAAAATAAACAGATTCATACGATATTAAAAAGAAACTTGAGTTTTGTAAGTTAAAGTTATCGGTTACCATCACTTATTTATTCAAAACAAAATCAGTTTTTCTTTTAAATAGAAAGTAAATCTCAACTTATATAGTTCTTGCTTATGACTCTTTGTACAATTGTAACTGGTCGCAAGAACCAACCACGGTAAGTAGTAACTAACTACAGTTATTTCACTCACTAACTTGTCGTGTGCGAGTCATGATGATCAGATTGGGCACCATCGACCGTCCGATCAGATCGTTTGACTTTTACAAATTAACTTTTTTTTTTCTAAGAGTTTGTAATTAATATTTTTGAAGTTGAGTGGTTAAGGAAAGAGCAGTGTTGGTTTATTTTACCTGGGTTTCCACGGCGACTCGTTGTGGTGGGTATAAGCTAGGTGGACATGCTCTCCGATCTCCACCGACACTGCGGAAGCGTTTTTCTCCTGAAACCGCTTCCACAGTGCCGCCGCCGTCGTCTTCGGCGACGGTGTTCGGCTGCCGGCGGCCACGAGCTCGTCCGGCGGCGACACGATGGAGCTGCTGAACACACCCAACATTTTACACTCCTAAACTGTTTATTTCCCTTTTCTACGCATTCACCCGAATCTTCTCACGGAATGGGATGGGAAGAAGGAGCGCGTGTCCATTGGTTTTATAAAGGGGGCGAGGAGGGTAGTTTGGTCATTTAGTTTAAAGAATATTTAAGAAGAAAAATGATTTTTTAACTTCTGATTTTTTTTTGTTATTTTTTAAGTAATTTTCTATTTTCTTTTCTTATTTTTGATATTCAAAAATTATTTAATAGATCACATTTTATATGTAAAAAAATTATTAAAATTTAGTAATAAAAATATCATCTATAACAATATATAAAGAGAATTCTACTTTTTGTGTCCACATTTTAAAATACTTATTTTACCCTTTAAATATAATAATTTATTAAATTTTTAAAAATTGACCGTTACTTTTACAAGATTTTTACAAAATCCGATGTCTATGCTTCTTCTCTTCGTCTTTATTTATTAATGGTTATTCTTTCATCTGCTATCATATATTTCACTTCATTTTTAATAAATATAATTTTAATTTATATATTAACTTAATAACTTACAATATTATGACCTACTAATATAATAACACACATATTTAAAAAAATGCATATGTAACCCATTTCTAACATGGTATTAGAGCAAGTTAAAGTTCATCCTAGCGAACTTTTTTGGACATTTCATTCGATATCGGGTCGCTAACGGACCACCCACTAATTTCTTGTCTTACGCACGAGATAAATATACCTCGGCATGAGGGGGTGTGTTGGAAATCTCACATCGACTAAAGATAAGGTCATTTCATAATATATGAGTGAAGTGTAAATCTTACCTTACAAGCCAATTTTGTGAGGTTGAGTTAAGATAGCATATGTGTTTACGCTAGTTATCTAAAAAGATGATAACCAATTAATTTAGACGGATGACACGTGGAATCCAAATTGAGCGTGAATCCGACAACGTCAGTGAATGGATCCCATAGCGCCTTTCATCCTACGACTCATATTGCTGCCTCGTCCTCGCCTAACCTTTCATGATTTAACAGTTCGTCATGTTAATTTTTGAAAAATTATAAACATATACGTTTTTAATCTTTTCTACACCTATTTAATATTTATTAAAATATTAACATTTTAATTTTTCTATTTGGTTCATCTACAAATATTTCATGTTTTAAAACAAAAAATGTTATTTTGTTGGTGTTGAATAAGTATGGAGTTAAAAATATGATGTTCATTTCTTATCACCCTTAATTTTTAGATTTTAATTCGTTCTTTTTTTTAATAAATTAGATAAATAATCATATTTTAGTGAGACGGTATTTAATTAACTTTCAAATGAGATAGTCAATTAAAAACTACAGAAGCACGTATAAATGCTATTAATTGATGTACTGAAATTTATGTAAATAATTGTTAGTTTCAAGGCAATATTAATAGAACTATTTTTGAAGTATTTCTTATTAATTATTTTCTGTCAAATTTTAGTATTATTTTAGTCCATAAATAAAAAGATTGTGAATTGTCAATTTATTTTTCTGTTATAAATATATGGATGGTTGAAGAGCTTAATTTTAAAAAGTAAAACTTCATCACCATTATCCTCCCTACATACATAAATTACCTAAGGTTGGTTTAAAAAGTATAATTAAAAAAATTATTACCAATTTTCTTAAATAAATACTAGGAAAAGCATATTCGTTTTATGGGCGTGATTATTATTTTTTATGAAATAATAAAAAATAATTGTTATTGTTGTAATTATAAAATTAAATATAAGTATTTTTTATAATTATATTATAAATAATTTTTTTATTTGGTAGGTAATTTATTAATTAAAAAATAATTAAGTTAAAAAAAATCAAATATAGTTAAAATTTAGTAAAAGATCACTTAAACAATAAAATTAATAAAATGATTATTTTAATTTTTTCATTTAAAAGATAAAATCGTAAAACAAACTTAAATATCAAAAAGCTAAACCTCTATTGTATATAATTATATATAAATATAATTTACTATTGTTGGTTTCAATAACCTTCTTATTAATAAAAAACAAACAAATATTGCGTCAAATTATCAAATATTATTTTGTGTTCTAAAATATATATGTTTCCATTCTTTTGGTATTGATCCAATGTTATAATAGAATAATCTTTTGATATAATGATCTTCTTGAACTAACTAAATGATCAAATTATTCGATAGGACTTGATATTCTTTGACTAAAAATCCATTAAAATTAAATCATTTTTATTGAACATAACTAATATAATGCTATAAATAGTGTGTATAGCCCAATTAATTATTAAAAATAAAAATTTTAACATGTCTTGTATCTAATTTCGGGGAGTATGATATAATGGTATGGATCAGTAGTTTTTTTTTTATTTTACATTAAACAAAATACTCAAACAACTGTTTATCTATCTATGTATATATATATATATATATATATATATATATATATATATATATATATATATATATATATATATATATATATATTATTATTTATAAATTACAATGTAAAAAGATAAAATATGTATTTTTATTTCGCTGATACATTGTGGGAAACTAAGTCCGATTCAATTTTTGGTAGTAATGTATTTTATAAAGAAAGACTAATAGTATTAATAAAGAAATCAATAAAGAAAATATGTAAAATTAACAATGGTTATTATTGTCTGTTTAATGTGAAAAAACTTATGATAAAGGTTGATATAAACTTTGAATCGGATTAAACTGTAGTCTCAATATTACACTTATAAAAAGTAAAATTTGAGTACCCAAAAAGATTGGTAGTAGATGTAACAAATAGATGTATTTGGAGAGAATAAAATAAATGAGATGAATCCATTTAAGTTTTGTCAGCATATAATTGTTTAATTCACTAAACCATATTTGTCCTTGGGTTTTACAATAACAATAAAATAATGTAACTCTTTATAGGAATAAAAATACTCACTGAAACTTACTTTTGATTGGTTAATAATTATGTTCATGTAAGTGTCTCCTCAAAACTGTATTTTGATATTACTTTACTAAAATTTGTCATAGTAGATTTTTTTTTTTAAATTTGTTAAAGAATTTATAAGAAAATATTTGTTCATGTTATTTTTTTAAAATTTTAATTGGTAGGATATTTTTTTATGAATAATTATTTCTTACAAAATTATAAAATTTGCAAGTATTTCTTACAAAATTTGTTACAAAAAGTATTTTATACAAAATATTTTACAAAAAATTGACAATAATTTCTTATAATTTTTTTTTCATAACAAAATTTATAAATATTTTTTACAAAAGAAATTCAAAACAAATTGACAAAAAATGAGTTTTTTAGTAATGAATTATTCTCTACTCTTTAAAAAAAATTAAGAGAAACTGAGTTTTAAAATAACAAAAAAATTCAATAAAAATAAAAAATATAAATATATTCACTATATAAAAATTGTCTTACAATTACATGTGAATTTAAATAATGAAATAATATTAATCATATGTGTACATATAATTATAATTTTAAATGGATTAAATATGTTTTTGGTCGCTTAACTTTCAGTCAATTTTGGAATTAGTCCATTTCGAAACTTTAAATTAATTTAGTCTTTCATTTTTTAAAAATACGTTGAATTAGTCATTTTAATCAATTTTTGTTAGGTTTATTTGATGTTTTTTTATGTATTTCAGGATTGTATTTAATTTGTTTATATTTTTTGACACATTTTTGCTTTAATGTCAAGTCAAATATTGTTATGAAACGCGCTTAAAATGTCAAATAAACTTAACAAAATTTGATTAAAAAGACTAAATCCATGCATTTCGAAAGTTGAAGGACTAAATTGGTTCAAAATTTCGAAATAGACTAATTCTAAAATTCACTGAAAGTTAAGAGATCAAAACATATTTAACACATTTTAAATTAAGTTCATCTTAAGCTACTTATACGTGTGCAGGTGCCATCTCAAAAAATCAAGAACGGGAGCTAAAATCTTTTATGAACCATCCTTTATTTAAAAACTTGTGTGAAGTCTCTATCAAGAGCACGGTGTTGATAGAAACATGGTGTAATGTAATGCTCTTTTATGATTATTTATGGAGTAATATAAAATTGAATTAATTTAATCTATGTAACATTTTGACACGAATAAAAAATATTTGTATTCGAAAGTTATTCTCTTTGTTAGGAAACATTATTAAACTCAAATTAAGTTTTGATTTTTTAATATTATATGAACGTCGGAAAAGGGAAGACTGCTCAAAATTATTATGCGATGAAAACCATGGGTGAAGCTATGTGTTTTCTATGGATTGTGAGAGCAACTTGAGACTAAATTAAGAAACTGGTGTTTGATTAACATTAATCTAATCAAATAATATTTTCACACAACCAACTCCAAGAATCTCTTTCCTTCTGCATATTCTATATAAATTTCTGATTTATCTTTTCTATTTGGTTTAAGAATAGGAAAATGGTGAGAAAATATCGGTTGGTTTGAATATTGAATTTTCCTTACAAAGAAGAAAAATAAAAGTCAATATCTATGTACAGGTTTGATTATGCGTTCTTTTAGTTTAAAATATTTTTTTCAAATCATAATATATATTTTAAATTAAGGAGAAACTGTTTAGTTTGATGACTAAAGATAACAAAATAGCAAAATAATTAATTCACAGTAAAATTTGTTTAATATATCAATTACAAAAATATAAAATAAAGGAATTGGATCAAACTAATTTAGTTGAACTTATTGATGATTAGTTATCTATCTACTTTTTTTTCAAAATTAAAAAGGTTTTCTTATCAATTCTCACGTATTAAAAAATAATCCAGTCAAATTTGTATACTTCAATATTTTTAAACACTTTAAGAAATATATATTTGAATTTTGTTTTACAACATTTAATTCAGGATATTTTAAAAAAAACATATATATATATATATATATATATATTTAAAATTGTTTGTATCGATTGATTGGATATTCATTCGTGAAAAAAAAAATGATGATAAATGGATTGAATCTTATTTTTATTAATGGATCAGATTGAATTACATTTTTAATTAAATTTTCAATTAATCAAAATAAGATTTATACACTTTAAAATATAACGCTTTCTCCCAAATTTATAGCCACGCGTACCACTAGACAAAAAACAAAAAAATGGAAGCAAAAGCTTGGGACGCATAGGAACAAAATCTGATCCAGTCAAGTTGAATAGCCAAAATATAATAAACATTATGTTCATAGTAGTATTTTTATCTCTTACACAAATGACTAAATAAATAAAACATAATCTTACTTTTGATTTTAAATAAGAAATAAAAAATACTTTTGAACAAAAATAATATAGGTTTATAATTTATATTAATTTAAATATATATATTTTAATCACAAATAAATTGTTTAATTTTTTTAAAGGCTAAATATGTTTTTGGTCCCTTAACTTTCGATGAATTTTTGAATTATTACATTTCGAAACCTGAACCAATTTAGTCATTCATCTTTCGAAATACGTGAATTTAATAATTTTAATCAAATTTTGTTAAATTGATTTGATGTTTCGTATGCATTTTAGAATTGTATTTGAGTTGTTTATATTGTTTGACACAATTTTACTTTAATGTTAAGTCAAATACTATTATGAAATACACTTGAAAAAAACTTAACAAATTTTAATTAAAATGACTAAATTTATATATTTCAAAAAATTAAATACTAAATTAGTCAAAAAAATTTAAAATTAACTAATTTCAAAATTCATTAAAAATAAGAACAAAAATATATTTAATTTTTTTTTATTATTCATAGAAATCATTTGATTGGAGCCAAAATGACGTAGTTGAGCGAAGGTTGGAAAAGTAGAATAATAATTGGAATAAAAAAAGTAAGAAAGTGACGTGGAGGTTGTTCTTTGTGGATAAACACACCTTGTTTTCTATTCCTTTAATAATCTAACAACCCACGCCCACCGTTTTATCACACACCCCACAGATTTAACTTTCTGGAATTTAATTCTTCACTATTCCTTTGACCTGTGTTTTCATTTTCATATATTCTTACATTCTTTACCACATCTTCATTCAAAAATAACTTATAATACTAAAATTAAATAAGGATTAAAATAAAAGAAAAACATTTTATTTATAAAATGTAAATTAAAAAAAATTATTAAATATCTTCACATGTTAGCCGTGAACAAAATAACCATATTTTCAAACTCAATTCATCATTGTCTAAATCATATTATTTTGTTTAATTTTAATAAATTTTCCTAAAATATAAATCTATATTTTTAGATTTTAAATGTAATCTATTTAGTTAAAATGTGAGTTAATATAATTTTTTAATGATTTTTGAATTATATAAAATTTAAGTTGTAAAAATTTATATTAGATTGAAATCCTAAATAAAATATAATCGTATTAAATTAGATCAATAGAAGATCAAGACAAGTTAAACTTAATTTAGGAAAGGTTAGATTAGACTAAAAATAAGATAAACTAAGTAATGTCAAAGTCGTGTTTTACTAGACGAGGTTAATGTTAAGTCAAGTCAAACATAATTTAAGTTGAATCGGATAAGATTAATTTTAAGCTAGGTTGATTTATGATAAGTTAACCTAATATGTACTTATGTCAATTTAAACCAGATTAAATTTAAGTCAAGTTCAATCACTTTGCACTCAGGTTAAATCAAATTGAATTTACTCAATATCTAAACCAATCTGATGAGACAAATTAGGATGAGCCATATTATGTGAATAATGTAGGATTTATATTGAACAAAGTTGAATGAGACATGAGACAATGATTTATGAAAATATAACATTTGTTAGGACTTTAGTAGATAAAATAATTTTCAAAAGGGTTAAGTATGTTTTTAGTCTCGAAACTTTGATCCAAAATTGAAATTCGTCAATGTCTGAAACTTCGATACATTTTGGTCATTAAACTTTAAAAACGAATGAATATAATCATTTTAACCCAATAATATTAATTTTTTTGACATGTCAAACGCGTTTTATATTAGTATTAGAGTTGTTCATACCGTTTAACATATTTTTGATTCAATATATATATTAGAAAATGTGTTCAACATCTTAAAAGAAATTAATATAATTGCGTTAAAAGAATTATATTTATTTATTTTTAATATTTAAAAACCAAAACGAATCAAAATTTTGAATAAAGACAAATTTTAATTTTGAATCGAAAAATAAAAAAAATACTTTAACACATCCCAAAATCTAAACATATGTATATTGACAACAAAAATAGGGTAATGATTTAACACATGTAATGTAATGTAATACTACATATGAATAATAGAGTGGTGTCCATAAAGCATACGAATAATAGAGAGAAGATAATGTGAGGAAACACATTGTGGTGGTTGGTGTGGGCTCGATTCAACTAGAAATGACCAAACAAATAAAGGTGGAATGAATTAGTGACAATGACCAAAGGTTACTCTGCTTTTCATTATTACCCACACACACTACTTCTTCTAACACTCACCTTCAAATGCTATCATTCGTAGCCACGTGTATTCATTTATAGCCCTTCCTTTCAAAATGACGACAACATACATAATTTCCACCGCCGGGACGTCTTCACGTGCCACTCATTTCAAAATAACTGTCCCAATTATTTGCTAAAATATGTAAATTCCATAACAATAAAATAAAATTGATAATAAACATTTTTAACTAGACATAAACATTCCTAGACATAATAAGTATTCTAATAGGAAAACTATTGTTATATTTTATAATTTTCACTTGTTTTGGAAACTTGCTTTTTCACTTTTTTTTTTTCATCTACAATTTACTTTTATTTTTTATTTCACGACTTTCGCTTGTTTTGGCTATGTTAACCAGAAACCCACACAAAACAAAGATGGAGATCACTGCACTACTAGACATGGAAAACCTTTTAAAAGCTTCGGAGATTTTAATACTTTTACTAATTTTAAAATAAATTAATAAACAAAAATTTAAAAACTAAAATATAACAATAATAATAGTTATTTATTGAGTAGAATAATTATGTTTATACACATAAATACATAGCTCGAGAAATCCAATAATTCATTATGTATATGTTTTCAGAATAAATAAAAAAATTTACAACAGGCATTTCAAATTATGGGTCAGGCTAATCTAGATATTCAGTGCCTATTTAAATTATGGAACATTTAATTCACGACCACACAGAAGCAAAGGTTCTGCGTTCTTCTTCAAATGTCCCATGATGTACAATAGACCTCCACTTCAACATTGGTTTGAATATCAACATGCTTACATCACAGAAAAAAAAAATATAATACAATATTATATATATGAAAACTACATCCACGTACATTGATGTCGACACAACAAATACTTTAAATTTTTATAAAATGACATGAGAGGAGATATCGTGTGAACAACGAATTTTAGTATCAACCATCATTTTTATTTTATCTTTCTACACATTATTAGGTCATAGGAATACAACCCAATAAAAGATATATCCATTTGATGATACAATATCAAAAGTTATTTATTTACTTCCTAAGTGAAATGTGGTTCTGGTAGATTAAATGGATAAATTGCATCACTACGAAGAAAGTCATAATATTTACTAATAGAAAAAAAAATGAGACATTATCTATTTTAGAGTGTGGAGTTTTATCACAATTTCATCTTTAAGAGACATTTAAAAGGTATAAAGAAAAAAAAAATGACACATTAAATGGATTTTTTGCCGTCCTTCCAAGTTGTATGGAAGAAAATCTCTGGCATGTCGTTGGTTTCTATCACTCTTCATTATTCTTTTTTTTCTTATATTTCCTTCTCGATGCACAAGTAAACATCGACTTTTAGATAGTATATTTATTATGGAAGGCAATATTCTTTCATTTTCACATTAAAAATATCTACAGATGGAAAATTATAATTGTTTATTTCTAACGAAAGATAAGCAAAGAGTACCCTTAACAAAGTTTTATAGTTAAGGATTAAATTAAGTTTTGCGTAAAGCGATTGAAAATTAAATTGTAATCAACGTAGTCAAAATTGTTGAACTGTATATGGTGCAAGAAACTATAAAATTATGAAGACAACGTCAAATGTCACTTACCTAAGTTGCCGTCGTACTCTTACCAACCCCGATAGGAACTATTTATCTTTTTTATTTTCTATAAAATTATTCATATATCTTGACTTTACATTTACTCTTTTTAAAATTACTTATGTGCTGATATATGCTCCCACTTAGTTTTTCACGACAGGTTTTAATGGGGTTTAAGCATCATTAAGTTATGCATATATGGGTGACCCTTTATGACAGAAAGCTCAACTAAGAGGAAAAGTTGTGTAGTTAAATAATGAGTTAATTATATTTTTGTCCCTTAACTTTAAGTGAATTTTGGAATTAGTCCATTTCAAAATTTTAGATCAATTTAGTTATTCATCTTTCGAAATACGTGAATTTAGTCATTTTAATCAAATTTTGTTATGTTTATTTTATGTTTCGTACATATTTCATGATTGTATTTGAGTTATTTATACTGCTTGACACATTTTAGTTCTAATGTTAAGTCAAATATTACTGTATAACGTGTCTGAAATGTCAAATAAACTTAACAAAATTTAATTAAAAAGACTAAATCCATGTATTTCGAAAGATGAATGGCTAAATTGGTTCAAACTTACGAAATAGACTAATTCTAAAATTCACTGAAAATTAAGGGATCAAAAACATATTTAATTCTTAAATAATTAATCATATTATTGTGCATTGGTTTAGAGTTTAAGATTTGGTAAATTGGTTTGCTTTGTACTCCAAATAGAATAGCCTTGTGATTTGGTAATAACTTGGAGATTCCACTACACTTTTGAGTCACCCACGAAAGAAACTCCACCCCTCTTTTTGTATTCTAATGACCCATAAACATGTTCATTTATTGGAAGTCAGCTTCAAATTGGTGAGATCTTCATGAAAAAGTTAGACCAAACTTGATGTTTAACTGAGAAATCAAGTTAAATGTTTGGACTATTTGTTTCTTAAATCAGAATAAAATAACAAAATAGTAAAGAATCATGCAAATTGGTTTAAAATTAGTGAAACCTAATTTAATACTTGTTTAAACAGCTTATAGGAATGTCTATTGCCAAACTTTAAAAAATGTCATACTAATTTATCAGAAACAAACCCTAGAACGCATATTACTTATTGATGTCTTTATCAACCTTATAAACTTAAAAAATTATAACATATTTAAAATTAATTTCTACAATTTGGCCTTCTTTTCCCACGCATAGCAACAATGTTTGATTTTTATTTTTATTTTTCAGTCAGAAACATATTCTTCACTTGCTAATCTTCTTCATTTGTCTTGGAAGTGTTCATAATTGTTAGAGCTGTCAAAACGGGTAATCTTAAACCTGGTTTGTCCTTAAACCTGGTCTGATCGGGTTTGACCCACCACGGTTTGATCATTTAGTGAGTCAACGTAACTTGACTCACTTTTAGCGAGTCAAAAAATTCGAACCCGGTCTGGCCCACCATGGGTTGATGGGTTAAACGGGTTGACTCACGAGTTCACTTAATTAAAAAAAATACAATTTTTTTTTTATTTTTTTCAGTCAAAACTAAATTATAACTCTAATTAAAATCTAAATAAACTTTAATACAATCCAAATACAAACTAAAATAAAAAAAATACAAATTATTTATGTGTTGGCTAAAAAAAACAACCTAGAATGATCTAAATGTAAAACTCAACTTAATAAAAACACTTGTGTGATCCTTTTAATTGTGGATTGATGGGTCGGGTTTTAAATGAGCAGAGTCAAAAATCGATTTTTATTAAAATTTGTAAAAAAATTTTAACCAAACCTAATTCGAATTCGTAGTGAGTCGGATTAGCTCGTGGGTTCTAACCATTTTGACAACTCTAATAATCGTAATGTAGACAATTTTTTGCGTTGCTTTGAAATGATGCTGAGTGTGATGCGTGGGATATACATGAATATGGGCCAGTAAGGATACGAAGCGTAGCGAAAGAGGTGTTAAAGAAAAGAAAACGTAAATGAAGAAGGGAATCGTAAACTCGAGAGGAAAACATAACTTGAGCCATGGGTTTGGATTATTTGAAGGGTCCATGCCACATCAAATTTTGAATTATTTGATTTCTCTCCACAAGGTTGTAGAGTGGAGTTTGACTGGTAACTTTTCAATTATCGCAAATCTTCGAAGATCAAGATTCATCATGTGTTGCTATCATGGAATATTTACCCTATAGTCAAACATTTTTTTTTAATCACATGATCCACTATATCACAAGATGAAGGAAACAAATTACGAGGTGTAATTGCAAATTGTGATTATTTTAAAATAAATATAATTAAAATTTTTGAAAAATAAAAATATTTGGGTTAAATTGGGTTATGTGGGATTTAAGAATTTGTATTTGAAGTCGATGGTTGCTTCCTTATGAGTTTCAAATTTTAATTCAACATGAATTGTATAAACATGTAGGTTTTTGTTAAAGATATCTCACTTTTTTATTATGATTTTATATTATAATTTATTGTTACGATTTTTTATTATAATATTATTTTTTCTTGTTTGTATTTTCTTTTTATATATAAACATGTTTCATTTATGTAAATGAATTTGTTCTTTGTGTTTTATTGTCAAACACTTATAGTATCATATGAAAAACAATTTTCAGTCCTTTCGTTATTACTTTTTCTTTATCGTTTCACTTATGACCGGTTTAAAAAAAATTCAAATGTCTTAAAGTTCTCAAATTTTTCAAATTTTTCAAGGTTTTTTCAAATTTATCAAGGTTTTTAAATTTCTCAAGAGTTTTCAAATTCTCAAAAATCTTGGTTTATTAAGATTCTCTATCCTGCTACTTTTCAAACATGTTCTACTTTTACGTTGAACTTTCATAATCTCTATACTCACTTTGAAAGGGGTGATAGAGATATTTTTGAAATATTTTAATTTTTCCATACAAGTTTATGTTAGGCTTTGTATTATAATTTTTTCTTATTTCATTATTTTTTGTTGTTTCTTATATTTTTTTTTTTATGGAAACATGTTTCACTTATTTAAATGAACTTGTTGTCTTACTTTCAATAAAGTATTTATCTTAAAAAAAATACTTTATTGGAATTATATAAATGGAACAAGTTTGCATATAAATAAAAAATACAAATAAAAGAAATAATAGCATAATAAAAAATGATAACAGAAAATTTATAATATAAAATCTTACATATTCGTAACAGAAAACTGAAAAATATCTCTAAAAAGTTTCTCACGTATTTATAGAATTTGGATCGAAAGTTATACCCGACCCCGATTTAAAGCATATAAAGTATACTTGTAAATATATCATGTACTAGCATTGGAAATGATTAATCATCCTACCCAGAAAATTGATGATTAAAGAATGTGAAAATAAAAAAGTTCATTTAGAATTGAAGAAATAAATCTCTTACAAGTAAAGAAAAAAAAAACATTTCCACATAATTAAATACCTGAATTACTCATTTCACCGCATAAAAAGCAATTCCAAAAATGGGAGTAATATATGAGTGCATTGAACAATTTGGGTTTGGGAAACATGTTCATCATGGCCCAATAATGCCCATTTTGTTTTAAGAAAAAAATGAAATGGACTTTTTCTTGCACCCCAAAATTTGTAACTGCACGCCCATCATTTTTACAATGACTTGTTTATCTTTCGTAAAGGTATGTCTAGATTATCTATTCTGAAATTTGTTTGGAACAGGTTTTCCATAACTTTTCGACATGGTTTCCAAACTAGATTTTCGGAACTTCATTTTTGGAACAAGATTTCTAAAATAGAATTTATAAAACAAACTTTCTAAAATACATTAAATATATTTTGGAATGAATTTTTCAGAACAAATTTTGAATTATAAACCATGGAAACATTTTCATTGTATTAATTTTTGTTAGTTTTTTAGGAAAAGAAAAATACCGTTAAGGTAATATTAATATTAGTATATAGTGCGAAAAACTGATAGTGAACCTTACGCCCACACTTGCAGATTCAAAAAACTGATGTTTTGAGATGTAGGAAGGGTTAGAGAAACATGTCTCAGTCTCATGAAAAAACTCTGATACTCATCCAAAAAATGGTGAAAGTGCCTCCACCAAAAGCACTTTTGTTGTTCAATTCCTGGACCTACGAGGGCCTTCATCACACTCCTCACTCTATCTCTTTCATCTTGAACCATCTCCTATCCCATGACATGCTACCCCAAGCTCAATCTCTTATCTTGCGTCTTATCTCTGGTCGAATCCCCTTGTATACATTCTCTCCCTCGTCCTTGATACCTCAACTAACACAAGCCCTTTTCACCTCTTCTTCAACTTATGCTCCTCTCTATGAAGCCATCGTCAATGCTTATGTTCATTCTCACTCCCCTCACCAGGCCCTCACTTTTCTACACCAGATGATTCACAAGGGTCATCTTCCTACATCAAACACCTTCAACAATCTTTTGTGCTCACTCATTAGGTCAAACCTTTTCGATAAAGCTTGGTGGGTTTTTAACCAATTGAAGATTAGAGTTGTTATGGATGTCTACAGTTTTGGGATTATGATCAAGGGTTGTTGTGAAGTTGGTGACTTGATGAAAGGGTTTCGGCTTGTGACCATGTTGGAGGAGTTTGGTTTGTCTCCTAATGTTGTTATATACACGACGTTGATTGATGGGTGCTGCAAGAATGGAGATGTTATGCTGGCGAAGAAGTTGTTTTGCAAGATGGATAGGTTGGGTGTAGTTGCTAATCAACATACTTATAGTGTCTTAATGAACGGGTTTTTCAAGCAAGGACTGCAAAGGGAAGGGTTTCAGATGTATGAGAATATGAAGCATAGTGGAATTGTGCCAAATGTTTATTCCTACAACTGTGTGATTAGAGAATATTGTAATGGTGGGATGGTGGATAAAGCTTTTAAGGTGTTTGGTGAAATGCGTGAGAGAGGTGTTACATGTGGGGTTATGACATATAACATTTTAATAGGTGGGCTGTGTCGAGGGAAGAAGCTTGGGGAAGCAATAAAGTTGGTTCATCGATTCGGCAAAGTTGGACTTAGTCCAAACATTGTTACATACAATATACTGATCAATGGGTTTTGTGGTGTTGGAAAAATAGACACTGCTGTTAGATTATTCAGTCAATTGAAGTCAAATGGACTTTCACCAACTTTAGTAACCTATAATACTCTGATTGCAGGGTATTGTAAGGTTGAGAATTTAGCAGGAGCTCTTAGCTTGGTCAAGGAAATGGAAGAGAGAGGTGTTGCTCCTTCCAAAGTGACATATACGATTCTGATTGATGCTTTTGCAAGACTAAATTATATGGAAAAAGCACGCGAATTGCATGCTTTAATGGAGAAGTCTGGTTTGGTTTCAGACGTACACACATATAGTGTCCTAATACATGGGTTATGTATAACTGGTAACATGAAAGAAGCCTCAAAACTATTCAAATCGTTGGGGGAGCTGCATTTCGAACCAAATAATGTTATATATAATACGATGATTCATGGTTACTGCAAAGAAGGAAGCTCTTACAGGGCTTTTAGGCTACTCAATGAAATGGTTGACAATGGAATGGTCCCTAATGTGGCCAGTTTTTGTTCAACCATAGGGCTTCTTTGCAATGATGGAAAATGGAAGGAAGCAGAGCTTCTCTTAGAAAAGATGATAAATTCAGGACTAAAGCCAACGGTTTCTTTGTACAATATGGTTTACAAAGAAAAGATCAACGTTTAGAATGCCGAATATGGTTCGGATCGTCATGGCCTATCCCCGAAGGCCACTTCTTTAACTGGGTTAGTAATGAGATAGTGCTGTGTACTCTTTTATAGCAGGCTAAACTTTCTACACCCCGCAAATGTATTCATTCATCTTGGAATGTATCTTTTACATTTAAAAGAAGTTCATTTCGAAATAACCGAAAATACTCAAAGGATTGATAGGGCGCTGGAAGAAACACCCTTTATAGCGTGTCAGCCATAGCCAAAGCCCCTCATCTTGCCAATTAAGAAAGACCCAGCAACCAATATGTCCTACACCACAATTGGCCTAGGAACTCCCTAATACAACACGGATGGATACTAATATACTATATACTATAAAACACTTCATTTGCAGTGCTTGTTTATCCCCTTCCTTTTGTTTGTATACTAATATACTATATACTATACAACACTTTCAGCTCCTCTTAAGCATATTTATTATTGGTTTGATTTAAAGTTTCAAACATGATCAAGTTAGTTATGAAACTCAGAATGTACCCTTTTCTTTAATCCCACAGCTAAAGTCGTGGTTGAACTTGCAAAATCCAGACTAATCCAAGCTGCTGTGCTTTTACAGCCATCATTTGTCTCTGTGGATGACTTCAAGGGTATGGATTTCAATATTTAGATTATTTCTTAATTTTCATATTTGTTCATGGAAGATTACTCTGCACCTTGCAATTTATATGGAAGAATGACAATCAAAATGATGTTGCAGGATCTTATCATACCTCCAATCTAAGCATGTTTGTGTGAATGGGGTCTTGCATCACTTCCAGAATCACATTTGTCTTCACATTGACTTGTAGTGCATTTTATATATTGATGATGTGATCAAAGTTACAAATAATATGTTTTTGATTAGTGAAACTGTTCATCAACTGTTCAAGGAGTAGTTAGCTAGCTTTCTTTTTCGTTAAATTATATTGGCATATACTATTATGAACTTATCATAATCATTACATTTAACATTTAATTGTGGCATAGAAATGGATTGATGAATATTTTATTAGTTAATTAATTTGTTTGTCCCTGGATTATTTAGATATTTTAAATAGGTCATTATCCTTTGTTTAGATGAGGAGAAATCGGGAGGAAAGAAACCTTTTCAAATTTGAAAATTTCTCTTGTTTAATGGAGACAAATATGTGAGAAATGTCATTGACTAAAAGAAGCAAATAAAGTTAAATATGTCTCCCCAATTCAGATTTAAATTTCTTATTTCCTTCCTCCTCATTTTGTTTTAACTCATCTACACATAGTAAAAAAGTTTGTACTTAGATTCTTGAGGTTATAAATCCTTTTTAATTGCTTAATGGGTTAAGATACTGTCAAAGAAGAAAAACTAAGATGAAAATTCTCATATTGACCAAATTTGCTGAATGATTAACTAGCGACCCAGTCTCTAGACTCCGCGGCAGGGACAAAGGAAGACCCTCGGGATCCCCCTCAATTGAAATTTATTAATATTTATATAGCATATAATATTATTTGCGATTTCATATTTTATTGACCGGAAAAAATGAAAAAAAATAAATAATATATATATATATATATATATATATATATATATATATATATATATATATATATATATAGCCACACCTTGCTTATGATGATTATTTTTGTCTGAAAGGTGATGAAAACCTAAAACAGCCATGGTACATACCAACTAATTCAGTTGTTATTTCTGGATCATTCAAAATAGTGAGTGAAGAAGGAGCATTGATTAGCAGATTTCTTGAAGCTGTGACTGAGACTTTCATATTCTAACTGCTATTGTCGGTCTTACTTCAGGTGTTGATATTCCAACTGCTGTACTAGGAGCTGAGACTGACAAAATGTCTCCTCCAGAGCTTGTGAAAAAGTTTGAACAAGTCCTATCTGCTAAACCCGGGGTTGTCTCTTCATTCTTTTTGTGGTTATCTACCATCATTTTATATTACCTTAATGTTTTTTCCAGTAATATTATTTTATGTCACTATGTTTATTTTCCTCTACAATTACAAGATGAAATCTTCATTCTTCCTCCTTTTTTTTGGCTTTGGATGGGTGCAGACAAGTTGGAATTGATTCATCTATCCAAATTTCATTTTAGCATTCTATTTGTAACTTGTTTGTGTTTTCTTTCTTAGAGACGTACACTTGACCCATTCATTCATGTTTAGGTTAATGGACATAGTTTTCAAGTTGAGGAGAAAGTTGTGTGCTTTATATTGAGCTTGTTTAACGTTCTTGCACTCAAAATAGAAAGTGGGATGTGTTAGTAATGATTGAATGTTTATCTGTTGCAGGTTGATTCTTTTGTTAAAATATTTCATAAAGTCTCTCATGGTTGGACTGAGGTACAAAAACGAAGATGAAATAGCTGTTTAGGCTGCAGAGGAAGCCCATCAGGACTTGCTGAACTGGTTTGCCAAACATCTTAAGTGAGAAATCTTGGTATGCTAAGAACATGCTGTGTTTTGACAATAAAATAAAACACTGCGGATTATCGTCTTTTTTCTGCAGTGTGTAAAGTTACAAGAAAATAAGTAATGTATCTTTTGTCTGCTTAGCTTTCAAGCTTACCTGGACAAGTGGTCAAAGAACTCTAAGAGGCAAATTTGAGAAGTTGGCTGACTTGTTACCTGAAAAAACTGAAGCAGAAGTACACTGTGAGGACTGATTGCAGGGGAAGCTAACTTGTTCTTGGCAGTATTTTAGGTAGTTGATGAGGTATTTAAGTAGTTAGCTATGTAAGGACCGTAATAGAGGTATTAGAAATGTGACACTACAGATTTAGACACTTTTACATTCTGCATTTTACGGCTTTTCTTAGAGTAGAACGTTTTCTCTCAAGTTCTTCATTGCCATGACTACAAAGTGACTACATTGTTTTGCATTAGTTCAGTAGGTCTTATATTTTTAGAGCTAATCTCCACACGTTAAGCATTTTTAACTCTATTTCACAACTAGAGCATTTCTTACTCGGCTTAACACAAGGTATTTCTAGCTTAGCTTCATGTTTTGATCACCTCTAACTTGACTCTACAAATTGAATTTTTTTAGCTCAATCTTGCATATTTGTTTTCTACTGACGTTATTGACGATCTATATGGGCTCTGCTCTATTGTAGAGATTTTTAACGAAATCATCATAGCTCCCAACAGTGGATGCTCCCGCTATTGTAGAAGAAGTTCATTTCAAAATAAACGAAAATACTCGAAAACTTGATAGGGCGCGGGAAGAAACACCCTTTGTAGCATGTCAGCCATAGGCAATGGGAGGGACCATTTATATTTGATGAGACATGGCAGGGTACGTCCTGTCGTCCAAATCAGAGTCATAAATATGGTCATTAAGATTATTACCTACACATTGCAAGTGCAATGCTATTAAAACCAAGTCCACATTTTGAACATCACAGAGCAATCCCTTTAGCTAATGCTCACAATGGCTTCATCTTCTTCTCCTGCAGCCACCCATTTCATCATCCTCTCGATAACCCTTTTCTCAATTTCCTGTCGATCATTACCACTTGAATCGACATCCAAACCAAAACCCCTCATCTTGCCAATCAAGAAAGACCCAGAAACCAATATGTTCTACACCACAATTGGCCTAGGAACTCCCAACAGAACACGGATCTAGCCATTGATCTTGGCGGAGAGAACCTCTGGCACGACTGCAGCACAAAACGCTACAACTCTTCCTCCAAGCACAAAGTTGTTTGTAAGTCAAAGAAATGCCCCAAAAACGCTTCATGCAGTGCCACTGGCTGCATTGGCCCTTATAAACCAGGTTGTGCAATCAACGATTGTGATATTACAATGAGTAACCCATTAGCTGAATTCACAACCAGCAATTCAATGGTCGAGGACCTCATATCCTTGCCTCCCACATACGTACCTGGCTTTCTTGCTGGCTGCGTTGATCTGGATGTTGACATCTCTGACCGTGCTTTGCAAGGTTTACCCAAAAGAACCAGAGGGATCGTAGGCTTTTCAAGGTCAAAACTTTCATTTCCATCACAACTTGTTTTGGCTAATAAGCTTCTTCCCATCTTCTCTCTCTGCTTCCCTTCTTCAAATAACTTGAAAGGTTATGGTAAGATCTTCATTGGAGCTGCTGCTGGTGGCCATTCTCAAGTTGAATCCAAGTTTCTCCAAACCACCGCACTTGTTGTGAACCCCGTTGCCACTACTGCAGTGTCTATATACGGTGCTCCCTCTATCGAATACTTCATTGATGTGAGATCAATAAAGATCGACGGCCATGTTGTCAACTTAAACCCTTCTCTGCCGTCCATTGACAAGAAGGGAAATGGGGGTACCAAAATCAGCTCTGTGACTCCATGGACTGAGTTGCATAGTTCTCTCTACAAACCTTTTGTGCAAGATTTTGTGAACAAGGCTGCAGGAAGAAGAATGAAGAGAGTGGCATCAGTGGCGCCGTTTGATGCGTGCTTCGATTCAAGCACCATTGAGAATTCTGTCACTGGTCTGGTTGTGCCAGTCATTGACCTGGTGCTAGCTGGGGGAGTGCAATGGAGTATTCATGGAGCCAATTCCATGGTGATGGCAGGCAAAAATGTTGCGTGTCTTGCATTTGTGGATGGAGGGATGAAACCAAAAATGTCTTCTGTTGAAACATCTATTGTTATTGGGGGGCATCAGTTAGAGGACAATCTTTTGGTGTTTGATGAGGCTTCCTCAAGATTAAGCTTTAGCTCCTCTCTTTTGCTTCGAAACACAACGTGTTCCCATGTTTGAATCTTGTATTACACCGTTAAAAGCAGAGGAATTACCACTCATTTTCTGTCTTTTACCTCGTACTGTACATCTTGTGTACAGTAGTAACAAAGGCTCATGGTTTTTGTCTGTTTCCTTAATTAAGGCCCGTGTTTTTTACTGTTACGTTAACTTTGTTTACTCTTTGAAGTTAAAGGTTCTCTTTTTGAGCAGAAGAAAACCTAAAAACAATCACAAAAACTGCTTTTTTGTTATGTTGAAAGTTTAATAACTTAAGAGACGTATTTATAACTCGGAAATAATAGAAATAAAAGAAGTTATAAATTACCACTGTACTAAACTTATTATAAAATCAGTGAAATTTTATTCCGCTTCCTGAAAATAACACCCAAAAGAATTAACATGTATTATGGCATGGCATTTAATAAAATATTTAAAATAACTTTATATTTTACTTTCTTTAACGGTTTATCTATTCAATTTAAAATAACTTTATATCAATGTAAATTATATATTGTAAAGAAAAAGATATAACCTTTTAATTTACAAAAGGTTTACTTGTGACAAATTTTAATTATAATATGACCTAAAATTTTAAAAATATTAATTTGTTATGGGTATGGATATAATTAAAGTTTCCACATAACAATTATTTAAAATGTTATACTCCAAATACATAACGTCCTTGGAATTACGCTATTTACATTATTGATATATATATGAAGTTTTAGGATGTTAATTGCACGACTTGAATAAGAACTCTTTTAATGTATTTTATAAATAAAGAATGTATAAAATGATTTAGTTTTGTTTTATTAAGTAAAAGTCCCACTTCATTTTCATCAACTGAAATTAAACTCTGCAGAAACTAGTTCCTCGACCAGAAGAGAACTAACAGTGTAACAATAATGATCCAGATTCTGCAGAAGTGTGACAGCAGAGAGAATTAAGTGTGGAGGATGGAAGGTGATAAATAACCATTATCTGAAATGTGGCAGCATTCATGATATTAATAATTTCTTCCACTTCACAGGCCCAATGCGTCATCATTGTTGCAACTTGTTTCTCAGCCAATCGTGTAACTTCATGCTTTTGTAACAAAGAAGAAAAGAAAAGAATTTATGTGAACCATGCTTTTGGACACAATGGATTCATGATATCCTTTCGGAAGTGTCCAAATTCCACAATCATAGATGCCCTTTTTATCAAAGGAGCAGAATACGAATCCAATCACGATATTTTCCCCCATTTTGCAATTTAGCAAAATTCTTTAAGCACACGATAATAACCAAAATTCCCATTCCAATGTCAAAATTACAGTGGGCGCAAAAGTGCCATCAAATCATAAGATCATAATATCTCTCACCACCATCGTTAAATAATACAACCAATAGTGCAGGATAAACAAAGAAGAAAAAAAAAAGAAAAACTACCCAAAAATCAAGTTCTTACAAAATTGAGAAGCTTCAGAAACTTAATTGAACAAGAAAACTTGGTAATTTAGAAGCTTCGGTGCAGAAACATAAATCAAACAGAAGGACTTAGTCCTTAGTACTACTAGAGCTAGAAGTAGAACTCCATTCAATCTTCAGATGGAGTCTGCAGGAATGGAACTACCGAACTTAAAATCGGAACACTTGGTATTTTTGGTGAGAAGTGAAGAACTAAATCCCACCATGGAAGTGGCCAAGTCAAACTGCACTATAACATCTTCCAATTGATACCCTCCGATCACAATGGAATTTCTCGGGTTCACACCTCCATCAAAGAACCCTAAACACGCCACCTTATCGCTCACTCTCACCATGGAGTTCCTCCCATGCACGCTCCACTTCACCATCTCACTCTGCAGAACCAGTTCAATGAGCGGCACAGAGGACCCCACTTGCGGGGAACTGAAACAGAGCTCAAAGGGTGCCACAGAGGCCACTCTGGTCATGTTCATGGACAGGGCAGCGTCCAAAAACGCTTCCTTGAAAGAGTTGTAGATGGAACTCTGCATGGTGGTGTAGGGCACAATTGAGCTTATAAGAGTCAAAGCCCCTCCTCCACCACCCTCTTGCTCGTTGAACTCCGAGGCGTCCAAGGCCAACCTTTTCCCGTTGATTTTGACGGAGCTGACGTTGATGAAGTATTCGAGGGAGGGGAAACTGGTGACGAGGGGCGTGAAGGTTAGAGACCTGAGAATCTCGGATTCGTAAGCGACGTTCCCCAGCAGAAGAACCCCTTTGGAGGAGGAGAGGCAGAGAGTGAGTTTTCGCTGCGTGCTGAAGTTGTCGAAAACCTGGGAGGGAAGCGAACTGCGGGACCTGGCGAGGCCAACCATGCCTCTGGCACCCTTGGCGAGGCCATGCAAGAGGGAGTTAGGGGAACACGTGAAGCGACTCTGGTGCTCGTGGATGGTTTTGGATTCCGCAGATTGAAGGGCCATGAGGTCCTCCACCAGTTCTCCCTCGGTGGCGATGGTTCCGGTGATGCTGTTCTCCGGAAAGACTCGGCAAGGTTGGTAGAGGTGCTGGTCGACGGAGCCGGAGAGAAAGGAGTTGGCCGATTTGTGGGTTTTGGCTGTGAAGCATTGGAGGGAGCGGTGAGGGGTGGTGAGGGAAGAAGACGAAGGGATGTTTCGGGAGGCACAGTGGAGCCAGAGGAAAGAACCTCCCAAATCAAGGACCAGTTTGGTTGGAACAAGGGGAGTGCCGTAGGAGAGGGTGGTTAGGTATTGAAGGGTAGCAGCGTCTTTTGTGACAGGGATTGTGAAGGAAACTGGGGAGTGAGCGTTGGAGAGTGAGAAGAGGAAGAGGAAGGAGATGATGATGGGAAGAAGAGAAGCCATGGAAGAAGAAGAAGAAAAAGGTGAGTGTGAGTTTGGAAGAGAATGAACTATGAATTGGTTTGGTTAAACATTGTTGTGGGTGTGTCCTTATCTTCTATCTCGGACTGTGTGGGCGAGGACACGTCACCTTTCTTTTTGCGGTGGGCCTCTCCTTAGAGTAAAGTTATTACTATTTTGTTTGAAAACACCTGCCATTATTGGTGCTTGCGTAAGCTGCATCAACATCAACATCGCACAGAAAAATAAATAAATAAATAAAAATAAGAGGTTCCTGTTTTCTTTGAGAACAAGCCAGTTTATTTTTTTTATCTTATAACAGTATTACAGTAATTTTCTTTGAGAAGATTATTTTTTTTAGATATTTATTTTTAAGGAAAGGTATTACTGTATTTTTATTCTTAAAATTTACATTATTATTTATTGTCTGTTAAGTTTTTTTATTTTATTTTTAATTTTTATTTTAATTGTGAGTTATTAGTATATTTCTGCTACCCAACATATTTCTAGACAAGCATACTTTTACAATTCTTGAAATTCAATTTACTCTCAAAATAAGCTGTAACCATCAAAATTTCTAAACATATTCGTGGCTGTATAAAAAAATAGCTCATGTTTATGTTCAAAATCCGACTATTTTTCAATTGGTAATATCATATTGAGTAAATTTAAGAGAACGTGTATATAATATAGTGTGGTGATATAATCTGTTAAGACATGCAATATTTCTGTAACATTTGTAAAAATCTAGAATGTCAGAAAAAGTTAAAAAAAGAAATTGGAAGTTGTTAATATAATTTACTTAATATAAATTTAGTGTGTGCTTATTTTGTTTAAAATGTCACCTTTTTTTGTTGCAAAATATTTTTAATTAGAAGATGTTTATAGGTGTTGTACAAAGAAAATTACAGAGTGTGCTAGTAACTCTATTCATATTTAAAAAATTATACACAACATATATTTTAGTTAATTATTTGATAATTAGCTACGGATTATTTATATTAATTATATAACAATTACAATTCCAAATTATTGCACAGAGACTAAAATGATTGTTTGAGGGAGCATGTCCAAGACAAACTATTACAAGGTTATGAGGGTACCCAACTTTTCAACAAATTGGAAAATGAGGGTTTAAGATGATTAATTCTTTGACAAAATACCTACATGAAAAAAATCTACATAATGATAACGAGGATACAAATTTAAAAATATACCGGTAGACGTGTTTTTTTATCTAGATTATCGAATAGAATTGAATTACTTATAACTATATATATAAAGATAATTTTATCACTTTTCATAATTTCAATTTTATTTTTTATTATGTAATTATTTGTTAAATTTTTAGAAATTAATATTTATTTTTATAAAATTTTATAAAATTAATTTTTTTTCCTATTTATCAATAGTTATTTTTTCATTTTTTTCTTCGTACATTTCACTTCATTCTTTATAAATATAAATTTATTTTATTTATTAACTTAATAACATTACAATATCATCAACTACTAATATAATATTATGCATATTAAAAAATACGTATCGCGTCTTTGTTTACTCTGGTTATTGTTTAAGAAGAATGGAGTATTTTATGTTTGAAGATAAATTAAACAAGTTTAAGTATTTATTTGAGATAAAACCGTTAAATTTTGTTATTACAAAATATTACTTAATGAATACGAATAGAAAATTCTGATAATACGTCTCAATTTGTTCTATTAGAATTCTCATAATAAAAGACATTTCGATACTAGAACAAGAACAAAAATAGGTATCTGTGTAATCCAATTTATCTTTAATAGTAAAATAATCCATATAAAAACGTGTGGGTGGGTGAGATTCTTTTAAATAAGTTAAAGTGAAATTTAGGACGTTGGACTACTCACGATAAATATTGGGTTGTGTAGTTAAGGTATTGAGTCATGAACTGAAAATTAAAGATTTAGTCTTCAACTTCAGTGGCTATATAATTTTTTGTGAATAAAACAAAACCAAAAAAAAAAAATCTCATAACAAGACTCAATTTATATAAAATTTGATTTTAAATTTATTGAAAGTTTATTTGTATTAGTTTGATTTTCTTTGAGATATTATAAAGGTTATAAACTATTTGAAACTTAAGTTATTATGAAAAATACCCAATTGAAATTAATATTACAAAAAAATTTATTAAAACCTCAAAAATAGTTTTGAAAATCTGCAAACTAGTGTTTTTAAAAGACTAATTATGTACGTATATATTAATTATAGTTATCTTACTCATTTTGTCCAACAATTTAATTACTTAATTATGTACATTAATCACTTGATTTAACAGATTCAAAATTCAACAACTATACTTTGCATGATAATGTGTATCTAATGATAATTATTTAAAAAAATTAGAAAAGATGATAGAATGATATGAGAAATTTATTTACATATGCACGTGAGTTTTATTATGAGGCTTGTGCTTAGTCAGAAATCCCTGTCCGTTATACGATATTTGCGATAGTTTAACAAAAGTGAGTGTGTTGTACAGCGTTGTTTGTGTTTGGGTGAATATGATCCATACAAACGCATTAGAAGTTAACGTCTAAACTTTTTCTAGTTACAAGCAGCCGCGTCCCAAATCATCTCCTGAAGGAGATCAACAACCACATATATTCTTTCCTCTTTGCTTCCTCCTCAATTAATTACCCCTAATCAATGAAAGTGATACATGCTTTTGGTAAAATCATACAAAAATAGATAACATGAAGTGTTAATTATGATAAAATATCTACTTTGGGATGGCTCTTGCCGAAAAAACTTAATTATCGATGGAAAACAAATATTAGGGTTGGTTTCTCTTGGATTTTTTGAGAGATAATTAATCGAAAGAGTTAACACTAATGACACATGAGTTCAATCTACATATAAAAGATTAACTCAAAATGAGATATCGAGTGAAACATAATGTTCGAGAAATCTCACTATAATGTTAGAAAGGAAGTTTAAGTCTAACTCAACCCTAAAAAATTAACTTGTAAGGTGAGATTTGCATCTCACTTATATATTATGAAATTGTCTTATTTCTAATCGATGCGAGACTTCTAACAATTATTCTTGAGAAACAAATATTAGGGTTAGTTTCTCTTGGGTATTTCGAGAGAAGATTATCGGAAATATTTAACACCAATGAGACATGTGTCCAATCTACATATAAGAGATTGACATCACTCTCAATCCAAAATGGTTTATTTCACATTGGTGCTTTCCATTCGAGCTAACTACCGAGTTCGATACATGATTTCGTCTAAGCCAGTCACCACACAAACATTTGACTCTGATACCACTATTACGTCTTTCAAGAGAAGATCACCGAAAAGATTTAACACCAAAGACATGAGTCCAACCCACACATAATGAATTAACACCACTCTCAACCCAAAATCTTAAGGCGATTGGTTGATGAGTTTTCATCTTTATACGGTATTTAATTTTCTTATTTTTACTCAATATAAAAGTTAGACTCACATTTGAATTTCAAACGATTTTTATATATCTTTTTATTGTTACTTGTTAACGGAAGTTAATTACTCTAAAATATCTAATTTGATGATTAATTATAGGCTTTTGTTTTTGTAGAAAACACAAGGTTGCAAAGTTTCGTAGAAATCACTGGATCCTTCAAATTGTGGAGTGAATTGTTTGATGATAACTATGTAAATGAGGAAAATATTAATTTGCAATTAAAGAGAACAAGTGAATTTGAATGTGAGAAGGGAATAACGAAAACAGCGGTGAGACAGAGTAGATTGTGCCCCACATATGGATGACTATTTAAATGATAATCAAACATTTTTTTATGATGTCATAGGTGGGTTGTACCCATTACCAACGATGATGTAGGTTGCCTCCAACTAAGATGGGTGTTAGGACTAAGCTTAAATTTAAATCTTTAATGAAAAAACTATTATATAGATGTAAGAATTTATCGTCTTAATTATGACAAACAAAAAATTTGAAGTACACAATTTCATAATGATATTAGAGACAAAGTAGTTTGACTTTCCATATTAATACATACTCTTTTAAAATAATATTTTCTTACTTAACTTATAATGGAATGTGATAATAGGAAATGATGTGATTTGAGATATAATCTATTTATTAAGAAATGAGTTTGTGTTTTGATATTTCTATTTATCATTACAAAATAGAATTATCTTTTAATTAACTTTTTTGATACAATACTATCAAAATATATTAACTCATTTAATCATTTTTAATTTGACACAACAATGCGTGTTTTTAATATTTTCATATGTTATTAGGTTAAAATAATTATTTGGTCTTAATTTTTCGTTTCAATTATTTATTTGTTTTTTTTAATTAAATCTCAAATTTTGTTAAAAGAATTCAATTAGATATTTTTTTGTTAAATTGATGTAAATATCATTTTTATAAATATTATATGTCAGTTCATAGTATTTTTAGTATTTTTAATTTTTTTATTATACAGATTTTTTAATTATTTTTTTTTACATGTCAGGTCATATAGTGTCATGTGATAATATTAATATCGCGTGACAATCTTAATTGCACTTATAAGTGTCTACCTAAGAGTGTTTTATATTAACTTCAATTTCTATATTTTAAATTTTGTCTAAATCAATTTCCAATTTTAAAAAAGTGCAGCAATGTTATTCCTCTTCAAAATAAAATAAAATAAATAATTAAATTTAAATACAACAATTTATATGTAAAATCACTTTGTCTAAATATTTAAATTAATTTTATTTTTATATTCTGAATTTGTAAATATATATATATATATATAATTAATAAAATAATTTTGTTATTGCAAATTGGTATGCATCCTTGACTTTTATAGAAAGCAAAACGCAGGTGGGTTGCATCGAAATTACAAGTGTCCCTGACTTGTGATCCAAACAAAACAAAAATGGGGTATAAAAGAAATACTAAATGAATAAAAAACCCAAAAACTATTAATTTACTTCCTCCTACCGTCTTACTCATTAAGTAACACCGTCGATTTATTTAATGTTCTTTGTATTTTTCTTATTCACAATGCAGTGTTCATTGGATCAAGACTAAAACAAACTAACTTCACTTCACATTAATTGCCATATTCTAATACCAATTCCTTTTTATACTCTTCTACGTATGTTGGTAAAATAACCCATGTGATTCAACCTTACGTGTTCTACCTCACATTATATTTTAATGTTCAAAACAAATTGAATTAAATTGTTCTTACCAACCATTTATAGACAAGTTGTTATATGGGTACAATTTTTGCATTGATAGATTATGTTTACAAATAGTAAATAATTAGAGGAAAAGAAAGTGATATGTGTAACCATCTATTTCACCTAATATCCATACACTAGTATTTGAAGTTTTGTAATAATGGAAATTTATCTCTATGCTTTCCGGTGACAAATTAGAAGTTGTTGAAATAAAAATAACTTAAATATTTAGATTTTTTTAAATAGAATAATTTGATGTATAAATTTTAATAAAAATTTAAAAAATTAATATCAATCTAATAAAAAAATCTAAATAAATCATTTTCAAAAAATAAAAAAATTAATTTAATCAAATAAAAATTAAGGATTTAATTAAATTTTGTATAAGGATAAAAGGAATAAAATAAAATTTTAGCCTATAAAATATATAGTATTAAATAATAACCGAGTTGTTATCTGTTATTGAATTTTAACGTTAACAAGATATAGGGACCCAAATTCAAAATGTGAATGACTTCGAGTAAATACAGCACGTGATAAATACGATTACAACGGCAAATGAACGAAAACTCAAACGACTCTGAAATGGGAACAGGTAGCATTGTGGAGTAAAAGGGAGGAGCTAAAACCAAGTTTTGAAGAAGCCAGATCAAACTCCACAAGATTATCCTCCATCTGATACCCTCCAATAACAATCGAAGTTGCTATGGGACTTCCATCCAAACCCCCATCCACAAACCCAAGGCATTGCACCTTTTTGTTAACCTTCACCATTGAATTCGACCCATAGATTCTCCACTCAACCCCACCTCCAAGGACCAGATCTATCGCCGGCACATTCGCTCCAACCGTTCTTGAACTGAAGCACGCCCCAAACGGCGCCACCGAAGACACTCTCTTCATTTTCCTAACCGCCGCTTTCTTCACGAAAGCATTCACCAGAGGCCGGTAGATCGAGCTGTGCAACGTGGTGTAAGGAATAACGGTGCTGAGTTTTGTGCCGCCGTTTCCCAGTTCGTCAATAGACAACAGAGAGGTGTTAACGTTGACCGTTTTGCCGTCAACTTTGATTGACTTAACGTCGATGAAGTACTCCGAGGAAGGATCGTCGTCAAAGATGGGGCCTGTGCTATGGGGGTTGGTAACGAGGGGGGTGTAAGTTAGAAACTTGGAAGCATCGTGAGGTGGCAGATAGTAAGGACCGCCACCAACAAAGAGATCCCCGAGTTTGTTAAATTTTGAAGAGGAAGGTAAACAGAGCGCAAACTTGCGTTGAAGGTGGTATTTGGTTGCGAGTTGGGCTGGTAGTGAAACAGCAGTGTTGGCAAGGCCCAACAGTCCTTTCTTGCCGCGGGCCAGGCCCAGGAGAAAGCCCTCGACCCCAAACTTATCTGGGTAGACGCAGGAAGAGATGAAGGCTGGGACGTGCAAATTGGAGGGTGTTCTGGCACGGGTTGTGGAGTGCGCGGAGGAGAGGGTGTCTTGTCCCACATCGCCGCTGACGTAGAAGGCGCCGAAGGGGTTGAATGGTTGAACCCCGCAGGTGTTGTTGGTGCAACCCGTTTTGAGAGGGTGGTTGAGGCATGAGATGCAATCGGTGCCTTTGGCTTGGATGCAGTTCTTGGTCCCACATCGGACGGGGCGGTAGGTTGAGGAGTTGTAGTCGCTGCCACACTCGAACCATAAGAAACGTTCTCTTATGTCAATCACTAGATCTAGTGTGACCGCAGGGGTTCCCATCTCCACTGAAGTTGAGTACTGAAGGGTTTTTTGGTCTTTCTCGATGGGGAGGATAAAGGAACGGGGTTTATTAGATGGTGCATTCACTGCGAATGACGAAGAACCCAGTGAAAGCAGAGCTATGGAGAAGATGAACAAATGGATTATGCCACACCGAGTAGCCATTGTGAAAGAGCTCTGAGTTACTCCTTTGGGGTCTCTTAGTTATATAGCAGATCCAAGTGCTCTAAGATCTACTCTTCATTATTAATCAATTTTCTGGACATGTGAGTATATCAACGTATAATTGTATCTTTACATGTTCATTACTCGTGAAAATTATTATATTCTAAACCATTCAAAGTTGTTGTCTCTGGATATGAATTTTTATTCTGAGTCTTTAGCTTACAACGAAAAAGATAGTGCCATACCTTACAACACAAACTTCAACATATTTGATAGGTTAAAAGGATCCAGTTACTCTTTCAATACTACATCTTGACTTTTTAACTTGACCAGTAGTCTATAAAATGGAAGAATTAATTATTTTGAATTCAAGTTAGTTTAATTTTTTTAATTTAATTCTATTTTATTTTAACTAGATTAATCGAATTATGTTGGTGATTGATATAAGTACTGGATTTTTCGTTTTTCTTCTTTATTTCTTCATTGATTTCCCTCGTCATTTTAACTGGAACGCATGTCCGAAGTTTGTAATGTAATAAGATCCAGAGATAATTATTGAATTCAATGTAAAATACGAAAGCCGAGATTGTTTGATTTATAATAATATATAGGTTTAATTAATAGTAAGGTACCCAGTTTGGTACTAGAGTGTCAAATTGGTACCCGCTTTTAAAAAAGTGTCAATTGCATCCCAATTTTTGAAAATTGTTTTAATTAGGTCCCTTTCAGACAGAGTTGACTAATGCCGTTAGTCAACGTGCCACGTGTCAATCTGTGGTTTTTTTGATTTTTTTTAAAAATAATTTTAATTTTTTTTTAAATTTTTAAATTTTTTATTTATTTTTTAAAAAAAATTAAAAATGCCACATGTCAAGTCCCTGTGTGTGACACGTGTCAGTGTCACTATCAGATGCCTGCCATTGTGATGATTTCGATTTAGTCCCCATTTATGTTTTTTTGTTTCAATTTAGTACCTACTTATGTGTATTTGATTCAATTTTGACCTAATAATTTTTAATAATTAAAATATTTTTTA
>Ga0214542_1001975_pt1 | contig 42504 bp, 22 predicted proteins | sample CNSS1metaG_FD_160096 | JGI IMG/M metagenome (GOLD analysis project Ga0214542, IMG submission 160096) | Root nodule microbial communities from cowpea collected in UCLA plant growth center, Los Angeles, California, USA - CNSS1 | ecosystem: Host-associated > Plants > Roots > Nodule | place: USA... | reverse complement strand
TTTTATTTTATTTGAATTTATGATTAAATATTTATTTTTTAAATAATTTTGTAAATACCCGTGGGTACCCGTGGATATCCGCGGGTATGAAAAAAATAGACGGGTACCCGCATAACGGATACCCGACGGATATGGGTACGGGTACGGGGTAGATATTTATCTAGCGGGTAGGGTACGGGGGAGCTACTACCCGTACCCTACCCGCCCCGTTGACATCTCTAGGTGTCGAAGTTGAGAGAGCCATAGCCACTCCATACATGTCTAAAAGAGTAGACACACGTTCTTGCTAGCGTCGGAAGTTCTGCCCAGAGAATACCTCAATTTTTGATACATCCAGAAATGGTTTCGCAAAGACGGTCGGAGTTCCGGAACTATTTTGATTCTCCAAAGTAGTAGAGTTGTTGTTGTCAGCCATAAGTCCTTAAGATTGATGTAAATAACTGACAAATCACGAACAAAAGGTACTTCATGAGGCGTGTAAAATCATTGTCCTTAAGGACTTATCCGCGGTGTGTTGCACAAGCCCCCCAGGATACAACAGGAACTTCTCGGATCTTCTGAGGATCTCAGAACTAGCAAGAAAGTACTCTCTTGTAAGAGTATTTAACCCAGATAGTAGAAGAAAGAAATATGAGAGAGAAGAGAGCTTGAAGAATGAAACAGAAGAATGAGAGATGGTGTGTTTTGGAGAGCACCAAAGTCACCTATTTATAGGTGTGAAGGATTGAATGGAATGGGCTGAAAATCCATATTGCTCACCTAACGTTCAAAAGCATATTTGCAACGTACATGGGTAAAATGAATCATAATCATTGCAATAATTATGGAATCAAAACTGAAGAATCTTTGCACCACAAACAAAACTGCTGTAGCGAAAAAATAAATGTTGGAGGCAACGTTCAAAACTTTTACAATAACTGCTAGTATTATAAAATAAATATTATTTCATCACACTAGTATTACTATTATTTTAATTGTTAACGCTAATTTCTTAATTATATACTTCATAAAGTTTTTTTTATATATAGTAATATTACTATTATTTTTTAGTGAAAAAAAGCATTAACTAATTTATGTATATATTTCTTTTTTTAAACAGAGAACTTATAATATGATTTTTATAGATGAAGATTATGGTATAGTAGAAATTTTGGTCTTACAATACTAAAAATAGCATATTATAATCTTGAGATATTACACAACGTCCATCAACTCGTTAAAAGTGGCATTCAACAATGAAAACTATCGCTGAACACCACATCAGATGACAACAAATGCATTTTGTTGTTTATGCGCAATTTGGACTTAGTTTATAATTCAAATTGGTACTCCTCTTTTAGGTATTAGTCAAAAAATAGTTTTTAAAACATAGTGATTGGTACCAATTTGATCAATGACTCACATTCATCTTTCTCCTAATTATCACAAGATCAAACAACATGCAATACTTGATCAATCCATCTAAAATACCATAATTCATACATACTAGCAAAATCCACCACACAACTCAATTTCATTACCAAATCACAATCAACCACTAACATGCAAAATATAACATATTATCAAACTCGCACACACTAATATCAACTAGCTTCCCTTACCTTGATTGATCAACCTCAAAGCTCTAGGACAACAACCACACCTTTCAACTCACAAGATGCTCTATCTACACATAGAAACCATCACAAACATGATCAAACCATACCATCATGATCACTAATCAAAAAATACTCATAAAGAAGACTAAAGCCCCACATGCGACCAAGAGAGGGTCACATGCAACCTAGAACAAAGAGATCCAAAGACAACGAACAAAAAACCACTTACATGGTTTGAAGAAACTAATCGTATAGAAGGGAAGAACTCACCAAGAGAATCATCATAGTGGTCTCCAATCTTCAATCATATGAACAAGGAGTCAGATAACTTGGAGAAAGGGAAGAACACTCTTATAGAAAAGTTATTATAGAGATAAAGTGTTTTTAAGTAATGAGATCTCTTTATGAAATTTCTATTTATACTTAAGTGTTTTTCTTATTAAAATAATAAGGTCTCATCATTTTAAAACATTGTCACTCCTAAAATATAAATTTCTAGGTTCTCACAGTTTTCAAATAAGTTTTTAGGTCCATTAATAATGTTTGTCTATCAATAAGGTTAAAAAATTATTAACTTCCAAAATTTCATGAATCTTTACACCAAAACTATAAATCATGTTTATCAAAAAAATAGGCTAACTTCCAAATCAACCCAAGATAACTTAGTTTCTCCACCAAACATCTCTAAGAGCTTTTAGGTCCATTTTTATTGTTTATTGTCTAGTAAATAAAGCTTTTAACAAAATAACAATAATAATATATAACAATGTATTCAATACAAAAATCTATTTTTCTTCAAAAATTTGACTATAAAGAGAATCTGGGTTTTGTATGAAGAACTACATTCAGTCTTCAATCAACAAATTGAGTTCTAGTATGTGAATTAATGTGCAAGTTACAACACAAATATTATTTCAACTTGTAGTCATATTTAAATAATCTATACAAGTATTTTTTTTTTTTTCAGAGCATAGTCACTTTTAACTAACCCGTCAAGTATTCTTTAATCACATAGTCATTTTTGTTCAAAAGGTCAGAAATTAATTTAGAACGTAGTCACTCCATAGTAACCCACTAAGTATTGTTTAACAAATAATCACTTTTGATTAAGACAAGGTTTGTTTATACATAGAACCTAATAACATTATTAACATTTGATAGTTTTTTTTAAAAATATTTGAATACAAATAAATGATGATAAATATAATCTAAAATTAGTCATCACACTTCAGTTTTATATGTGTTTATCATTTAAGGTGATCGTGGAAACCTTAAGGAAACAAAGTTCAACTAAGGTTGACCAAGATATATATATATATATATATATATATATATATATATATATATATATATATAATTTATTTTTCATTTAGTTTTTCAAAAGTAATATTAAAAGTTTCGTAGGAGACAACATGTCTCAACATTTTCATTGACAGAGAAGACAACCAAAAAAGACAAAATGAGAATCTTAGGGTGACCTTCAACCACGCTAAAATGATGTATCAATAGTCATAATAGAGACGAGGAGGTTCAGTAGGCTCTGTGAGAGAGACGTGACAATGGTCCAGTGAGAGGAAAGTGGTGCATGGGTGACACGCACCTAGCATTAGTGGACAAAGATTGAGCGCTTGGAGGCACATGGAGCTAAACCAACTTCTAAGACCAATACGGTTAGCTGTCACCTGGAAAAACATTCTAGATTTGAAGGTTTTCCACAAGAACTACAATGGTGGCTGACTACAACTAATAGCAATGAATGACAACTTACTATGATGGACCACAAGTTGCATGTGTTTGAGCCCCCACTCATAATTTTTCAAAATATAAGTTCTTTTTGTGAATACTCTTTGAATATGTTTTTGTTTTCTACCTTCAAACCAAGCACCAACTCCTATTTCTAACTTAGGTTTTCTAAGTTATTAACATGAATTTTTTTGGAGTGCTTTCAGAACTTGAACTTTTAAAGGTTGTATCAAAATTTTAAGTTCTTGTGTACTTCCATTGTGATTTGTAAACTCTTCCTATCTTTGTTATTATTGATTTTGATTACTTTTGTTTTATTGTATGTTTTCAACAAGAGTTGATAAAACATAAATTCTCTTACACATTAAAACTTGAATTGTGATCAATAAGTCACTAATTTCTTTTTGAGTTAAATATATTTTTAGTCCTTATATTTAGATGCGAAATTGGAATTAGTCATTGTTTCAAGATGTATATGTTGGTCCTCAAACTTTAAAAATGAATGAATATAGTCATTTTAACCTAATGACATTAATTTTTTTGGACTTGTTAAATTGTGTTCTACAATGACATTTCATTTGGAATATCTCAAAACAATATAAACAACCTGAAACGCATTTGGCACGTAAAAAAATTACACAATTGGGTTATGATAACTATATCTATTCATTTTTAAAGTTTGGAGACCAAACTCTGTCAATATTTAAGATAGGGATGAATTCCAATTTTAAGTCAACATTTAAGAATTACAAACAAATTTAACTTTTTTTTTAATATGAACATAAACTTTAAAACCTTATCAAATGAAAATTAATTCACTTGAAAAAAAAAATATCAATAATTAACCATTACAAAATCAAACTAATCACTACAAAAATAAACTAGAATCAAAAACAAAGAAAAATGTTATTCATCACTTGATTATCTACATTAAGTATCCTCAACTTTTTCTACGGTAATATTTTGTTTTCTCAATCACATGTTGTCCGCATTTCTATAATATTTTATTTCTTTCTTTGTTAGTATTAAAGATTTGTATCCATAATATATATGATTATTAAAAGATTTCGTATGAATTTGGGAGACAAAATATCTGCTGTCATTTTACTATTTTTACTATTGTGCCTAATTCTACAAGTTTTATCAAACTAAATTTTCTTTTATGGATAAACAAGGGTTGAAATCGTTATTGTTTTCATCTCACAAAAAATTGATTAGATAATTGGAATGAAACCGAATTAACCTAACTTTGCAATGCAACATATTAATTTTGCTATTTATATACAATTAAATAATAGAAAAAAATTATAAAACTTAATTAAAGTTAGATTTTACAAAAAGATATTTTAAAATAAAAAAGTTCATTATAAATAAAATACCATGCATGTGTTACAAAATATTTTTTTGATACAAAATATTTCAATATTTATAATTTTTAGAAATTACTAAAAGGTTAAATTATGTCATTGATCTTCATTTTGATTCAAAAATATCGATTTGTTTCCTCTATTTTTATAAATCTCAATTATGTTTCTATTTTTGAGAAATAGTATCAATCATATCTTCTCTATTAAATTGGATTAAACGACATTAACGGAACAGTGAGTGAGCATGGTTATGGATGCTTAAACAGTAAGTAGACAAATAAAATAGTTACGTGAATTATTGTTTTATAATAATTAAACGTATATTACAAATTAAGATTTTTGTAATGAAGAGGATTCTTTTGCCAAATTGGGGTTTTTTATTCGAAGGAAAATGGGGATTGAAGAGTTATTTCTCCTCAAACCACCATACTCACATGGAAGATGTTATGGGACTATGAACCTTTACAAATCACAATGTTAAAAAAATGTGGTTAAATAAGATATACAAGAGAAATTGTTAGGCACACTCACTTCTTTTTATTTTTGTGGTTCATGAATCTTGAGAATATAACTCGAGACGTGTAGCACCAAAATGGAGTATATACTATGATCTACAAATCAAATAAAAAATAAAATGAGCCAAATATAGATCACTCCACTTCTTATGCATCATACTTTTATGGACTCACATGTTTGTGAATGATCTCAAGATAGTAATTTTGAACCAAAATCAGATAATTGAACTCCTTGGTTCCTTGCATCGTTGTGTTCTTCAAATAAAAAACCTGAATTATGGAGTTCATACCTCCTTTTCCAAAGTTTAGCATCTTCATAGCCTTTTTGATGAGTTGAATTTTTCACCTCAAATACCTGTCACACCTGTTGTGTGATCCAAAGGTCTTCTTGTGGCAGGTTTATGCAAAAGATGATCAGCTTCATCGAACACCTCAATCTTCTATTACACCTTAATCTTCTATCACTCTTCAATCCTAGTTCCCTTCAAATAGAAAACCTCAATTTTGCATAATCCCGGATGTCTCTTGTTACAAAAACTCTAATTTGTAATATACATTTAACCGTTATAACAAAATAATCCACGTCAATATTTTATTTGTCTAGTCATTGTTTATGCAGACACAATCACACCTACTCATTGTTCTATTACCGTTGTTTAATCTAATTTAATAGAAATGACATGATTGATATCATTTTTCAAAAATAAGGACCTAATTGAGAGGGACCAAATCGATATTTTCAAATAAAAATAGGAACCAGAAGTATAATTTAACTTTACTAAATCAACCTATGTGTTTTTAGTTTTCAATCAGGGATGTAGCTTAAATGGTAGAGTGCTCGCTTTGCATGCGAGAGGCACGGGGTTCGATCCCCCGCATCTCCAACTTCTAAGAAGTTTTTAATTAATATAAATATTAGATGCAAGGAGCAAAAGCTGTGCGTAATTTTTGTCTCCGAGTATGTAGAGAACAGCTAACTCTATAGAATAAAATCCTGAAGAGTCACCGAAAGAAAATAAAAGCAGAAGATGGTGGGGAACACATGGCTAAGTACAGCGTGATATTCTTCCATTCATTTTGAAGTGAGTTGGTGCTGTAAATACCCTAATAAAGTAAATACCTGAAGTGGATATCATATGCTCTATACACCAGAAAACAACAATACAAACGGATTTACGTAAATCATTGGCCAAATGCCAACATTTGAGATTTCTGTGCATAGAGCCACCACCTCACTTCTTGCAGGAATCAAACTTCACAAGTAAAATATAGAAAAGCATCAAAACATTATGTGAGGGACCAGTTAACTTTTTGTTACTTACTAGGAGCACTTTTAATAAACAACTTGTTTCACCACTCCTACATGCAACCTCTTCAATTATAATCTCAGATATTCTAAAATCACTCAACACTTTTCCAAAAGTACTTCTTCTTGGTGTGTAGCTCTTGTTCTGTTTCTTTCAAAATTTAACACATTGGATTCTTCAAAGAGAGAGTTGTTTCTCCTTTCAGTATTTAAGGATGCAAGAACTGAACCAAATGTAATAATATCCCAGACACTAGAACTGCAACAAAGTGAAAATGACTTCTCTGAGCCTCATTTTGCATGCTATTGTGTTTCTTCTTGTGTTTATAGCTGGTTGTCATGCTCAACTTGGAGTTGACTACTACAGAAACACATGTCCAAATGTTGAATCGATTGTTCGGAGAGCAGTTGAGGTGAAATTTCAGCAGACAGATGTGACAGTTCCTGCTACACTTAGGCTGTTCTTCCATGATTGTTTTGTTAGGGTCAGAACTGTTATAACTCATTCTCTCTCTCTTATTTTTCCTTTGCATGCACCACTTTTGATTTTATACTAAGACTTGATTCTATTTTGTGCGTGTTGAACAGGGGTGTGATGCTTCTGTGATGCTAGCTTCAACAAACCACACATCTGAGAAGGATAGTCCTATAGATCTTTCACTGGCTGGTGATGGTTTTGACACTGTGATCAAAGCCAAGGCTGCAGTTGACAGTGTACCTGGCTGCCAGAATAAGGTTTCATGTGCTGACATATTGGCCATGGCAACTAGGGATGTCATAGCATTGGTAATAATAATTCTTTTGATTTGGATCTCTGCATAATCCATAGAGTATCAATTTCTTTTGATTTGTTTTAATACATCTTTTGTGGTTATGTGGAAACAGATGTTTGACATTTTATTCCTTGTGAACATCAAATGAACATTCATGTTTTTTTTTTTATGGATAAATGTTAGTTGTTTGTACTTTGTTAATAGTCAGTGGTTTCAGGCAGGAGGACCATCTTATGCAGTAGAGTTGGGAAGGCTAGATGGGAGAGTGTCAACAAAAGGCAGTGTTAGAAACCATATACCTCTTCCTGATTTCAAACTAGAAAAACTGAACCAAATGTTTGCTTCACATGGACTAACCCTAACTGATCTAGTTGCTCTATCAGGTATTTCAATCATAATGAACTAAATACTTGTTTGCTATCCATGAGTCTGAACTTGATTTCTTTATATACATTGGGATGACTCAAACATATCTTTTTCAGAAGGATGGTAGTTTTAATCAGTGTTCAACTTTTTGGTTTTAATCAATTTTCAAACTACATTTTAACTCCAAAATCAAGTATGAGCAGAGCAAGTACTGTGTTTTGCATCAATCTTACTTTTAACATAACAGTTTCATAATGTAGATTGAAATGAGTGGTTGCAGGAGCACATACTGTTGGATTCTCTCATTGCAACCAGTTCTCCAAACGTATTTACAACTTCAAAGGCAATAAAAGCATTGATCATACACTTAATCCTGCGTATGCAAAAGAGCTCCAACAAAAGTGTCCAAAAAATGCAGAGCCCGAAGCAGCGGTTCAAATGGACCCAGTAACACCAAAGATATTTGATAATCAATACTACAAGAATCTTCAGCAAGGAAAAGGGCTTCTTTCTTCTGATCAAGCTTTGTTTACTCATAAAAGAACAAGAGAGCTAGTGAACTTATTTGCATCCAACAACACAGTCTTTGAAACGTCTTTTGTAAGTGCCATAACAAAGTTAGGACGAATAGGTATTAAAACAGGACACCAGGGTGAAATCCGGCGTGATTGCTCAATGGTTAACTGAGCTACTAATTGAGACCATTTTCAGATGATTGTTAAATAATCTTATTGATTTCTTCTATCTGTTTGTTTGGGTTATAAATGCTAAAATTACAGTAAAGTCAGTTTAGTAGAATTCTGATTCTGCAGTTGTTTCAAAAGAGACTAGTCATGATTTCAGTTTTTGGGCGCTTTCGATGCAATCTAATTGAAGAAATCAAACATTTATTTCATTTTTATCTGTTTTTGCTATAAATGCATTTCTATATACATCAGTTTGGTTTGATTCAATCCAGTGCACTTTTATCAAACACTTTCTTTTTAATAAAACTTCTATGAGAAAAAAAAGCTATAATCTCAAACCAAATCATGTACAGCTAGTCCGTCTAAAACATACACAATAATGAAAGTTCCTTATAGATTGATTCAGTTTCCTTAATGATAACTAAAACTGAATCAAACAGATATACTTTTATCCCAAAAGAAGTGTCAAACTTGGGAGCGTTTGAAAATAACTAGAGCTTATTGAAAGAATTATTATACCCAATTTTTTTTTAGCATAACGGGTATTAAGTCATTTACCAAATGCTGCCTTGGTTAAATTTTTTTCAGGCTTTTCTGTTTACGTTGATTCTTGTATACGAAAACCCTCTTTGGAATTAGTGGGGAAAACAAGTTTGGCCAGAACGTTTTACAAACAAGCACATACCCAACCCCAAAATGAAAATAAGCGAATTATTTGAGGTTTTGTAGATAAAATCTTAAAGCCAGTCTTCACCAAATTATGCAGAATTCAATTTAAGTACAAATACTCAATAACTTCTACACAGATATTCGAAAACAGGAATATTATGTTCCTATTCTGTTCTTGCTGTCTTACATTTCCTTCCTAACAAGGCATAGTTTTCAGTTACATCAGTGTTTAATTTTTCTCAGTGTTGCTCTCCAATTCCCTTCTCAACTGGAAAGAGAAATCATCACCGACATCATCATCATCCCAATCATCCTCCCACTGTTGAGTCACTTCCTTTCCTTCCTCCTTGTCATCCCACTCTGAAATAAGAAGAAACATTAGAATGACACCCCCAACAAATCAAGTTGAATATGCAGTCACCAGAAATCCAAATACCATCACCAGAAATGAAAGAAAATAAAATAATTCAAGCAATTATATGAATCCTAATATCTGCACACTAAAAGTGTTATTGCTAACGAGAACCAGGATCAACAGCATGAAAAGCTAACTCATCACAGACCAAAGCCTTATCTCAAATCCAATGTGTATGGCTGAAAATGTTAAAGTAGAATTGAATATGCACAGGCATGAGTTCTAGTTCATATCAAGCACAGTTTATAAAAATAAAAATAAAAAAGACGGGGGGGGAACATAGTGTGTTTTGCTTCTATGTAGAGCGTACTGCACACGTACATCCAAAAATTTTAACTGTTACTGTAGGGCGTGGGATATTACAATTATTAACTTTTAATTGTGAAATTGCATGAAGTCCTTTCACCCTGTCCATGTATCCCACATTGCTTGACTACAAAGCTCACCACCATTACATCTAATAAGGAAAGGAAATTTTAGCACCAAAACAATACCACAAGGTTCAATAGCCTGGCTTAAGTGGTCCATATATACATCTCAATCAAAAGAAATTTTCTTGAGCCCAAAATTTACACCATAAAATCCACATAACCATACATAAAATAAAATGAACATCAACCAATCTTAAGTGGTTTAATTTTTCTGTGTGAAATAACCAAGTATTGCAGATGATTCTTTAAGTAGCCAACCAAAAATAGCCCCATATTTTTTGTATAGAAAAGGAAAACTGCCTGAATTTAGAGGATTTTGATGACACAGAGCCAATTTAAAAAAAAAATATATCATAGTTATCTTATAAGAGGAAAACTGCTTGCATTTATAGGTTTTGATGATATAGAGCCAACTTTTTTAAATATAATCTCTCTACTGAGACCACTGTATCAACACACACATGGCACACATCAATGTTGTGAAAATCAAGATCGTAATACAGATTGTAAGATCCTCCCAAAAGACACAAAACTATACACAAAGATATACATGTGATAAAAATGACAGGGTAGGAAAAATATCTTGTTAATGATAACAATGAACTAAATTTAAACTAAAAGTTCAAATCCATATATTTATACATCACAACTAATAGATGTAAGACAACAAGGAATCAGTCAGACAACATACAGAACATAATTAACTCACAATCACCTAACCTAGCTCCTTAGAAAAGAAATAAAAAAAATCTAAATCAAACATTCTGCAAAATAGGAGATTTAGGAAGAAAAAAACAAGGCTGTATAGTTTTTTTGGATCCGTAAAAGTCTATGCTGTCCTCTAGTCAGTCCCTAAAAGCAGCAAAAATTAAAACTTAGTATGTTAGAGCGAAGACTCTTCATACTAGAGTTGGTTTGCTAACAAGACACATTAAGTGATATGTCAGTTGCCACCTTGTTCTCAACTTGGCATGACAAGTAGAGCTGATGTGTCACTTAACATGTCACAATAGAAAACTAACTTCATTACAAAGGACTAACGGGAAAGACAAATCTTACTTTAGAGTACTAATTTTTAATTTAGAGACTTTTAAGGATTGACAAGAAGATGACAAATACTTTCAAGGACTAGAAAGACTATTCAACCAATTAACCAAAAGACAGAAAATAATAAACGTAGGTTTTAAAAGAAATAAACAAATCAAAGTCAAAGAGTCTGATTTATAATCGCAACAAATCAAAGTAGAGGGTAAAAAAAAAGAGGAGTTTCATATTGCACAGAGTAGACGAGGAACCAGAACAACAGAACAGAGAAGCAAGGAGAACTGCAAAAAAGGAACAGACAAGCAAGGTTGAGCGCAAGCTATAGAGATGAACCACAATGGTGGAAGCAAGCTATAGATTCTTTGTTCACAATTGTAGACTACACAAATAAAAAACCATACACAATAGTAAACTACACAAATATCCAATCATATAGCAAATAACAAAATGTACCATCAATGCTAACATAAAATTTGTGAGAAAGTTCAGAAATCCCTAAAAGATATATTTTTGTTCTTATTGGTTTTTCTTTTAAATGCCGAATCTCCTAAAATTAATTAATTAATTAAAGAAAGAAGTAACCGAAATTCAGAGAATTATTTGTCTATGTATCATTCCATTGCATCGCCTGTCTTTGGATGAAGTAAACTAACTAACAAATCACGCTTGTTAAGCATTAAATTTTTGATTCTTTATGGATCAAAACGACGTCAAATAGGTGATTCCAAATGTAAAACATTCTAGAAAAAACAATCAAAATCCTAAACAAGGTAAACGAGATTTGCATTGAAAATAGAAAGAGAGTGAGATTGCTATGATTGATTACCTTCGTTGATTTCAAACTCTTCAAACTCATCATCGTCTTCGAAGAGGTCGATCTTGACGTCCTCGGTGGCTGCTTTTGGTTCAGTGGCCATGGATAAACCTGAATCTGCAATTATTTCGAAGATCCATTTGATGAATTCATAAGAAAAATAAACTAATTTTACAGTGAAAAAAAATAATACTCACGAACTAGGTTTGAGTGTAAACCCTATGAACAAGAAACCTTCTGCTCTTGAATCAGTAACTTGTGATCTGAGGAAAGGTTTGTCTGTTATATAATGAAAATTGGGTGGGAATTTAAAACAAAAAATGCATTTTTAAAATATATACTATCATATAAGCTTATGTACACAATTCTTATTTTACTTTTACCCTTTAAATAATTATTTCTTTTAAATTAAAAATAATATTTATCTATTTTATTCTATAACTACTGATCCTTTTTTAAAATTTTACTACTTTTTATTATTTTTAAAATTAAAATAAATATTATAATAAAATTGTAAAAATTATTTATATTTATTTATAATAATAATAATTTTATTATTTTTTAATAACTTAAAAAAAGTATATATATATATATATATATATATATATATATATATATATATATATTTTTAATATATAAAAAAAAATAAATTTTTAAAATTTAATATTTTTATTTTAATAAATAAAAAAATATATATATATATATATATATATATATATATATATATATATATATATGTTTTCACTAGTCAAAAAGAAATAAATTTTTCAAATTTCAAATTTTTAGCTTAAAATCCACAGTTTCAACTAAGTGTAATTATGATTTCCATAAAACAAAAATTATGGTTTAAATATGACTTCTGCAAATCCTTTTAAAAAAAGGTCTAATATAGAGTTTAATATTAGAAACAGAAAAATATTCAGATAATTAAATAAAACAATATTCAAAATTAAAATTATTAAATGTCTTAAAACATAATTTAATTAAGTAATGTATTTATTATTTAGTATACAAAAAATTATTATATATATATATATATATATATACGTGTTTTATTTTATAATGACAAAATTTAATAAAGTCATAATTATAAAAATAAACATAAGTAATTTTTATAATTTTATGATAAATAGTTTCTGTTTATTTTGGTTAGTAGTATTTTATTATAAAAAATTATTTTAACTTAAAAATAATTAAAATGAATTAAATAATTATTTTAATTTAAAAAATGTCAGATATTAAAAGGTAAAGTTAGAAAATAATTTTGTACACGAAAATATATATATATATATATATATATATATATATATATATATATATATATATATATAATTCATACAAATTAGAATCTTGTTATGTTTATATGATTCTCATTTTAAGATGTAATTTAAGAATAAACACTAATCTAAATACTTAAGAGAAAAAGAAAATACAAAACCAGCAAAAAGAGGATTCTTCAAACAAATGTTCTCTAAAATAGAGATTCACAAATAATAGAATTAATTATCAATATTTGTTGTTGCTTAGTGAATTTTTTAGAAGAAGAGTAATTGGATCAACAACTTATATATTTGTTGAGTGAATTTGTATAGTTTTGAGAAAATGTAGAATCAAAGCTTGTGTTTGGGTCTTGAGTGGGTTTCTAGACCTTCTTTCAGGCAATCATTTATTGTATTCTCATCAAATTTCTTCCTACACTCACAATATAAGAAAAAAAAAAATTCAAATGTCCTTCATCATTGTGTCACATGACTACTACCATTTCTGTCATTACCGTCACCACCACCGGACCACTGCTACAAAGGAAGTAGAACAGAGAATGCTAAAAGAACTCATTCTTCAAAGTTTTTTTTCAGAAAATATTTCACGTTTTTTCGGAACACATTTCATATAGGTTATTTCCAAAAATTCAATCAAAGAATTTATAGAGTAGAAGAGGTTTTTAAATAATGACACTATAATATTTTAATATTCAAATATTCAAATAATAAAATAGATTTATAATAACTTAAGTTCATTATTATAAAATCACTATATTTCTAGAAAATATATCTCTTAGTTTTCTCTTCTCTTTAGGATATTGAGTCTTCATCTTTTTGTAAATCAGAGACCGTAGAATCGTGTGGTGAAGAATTCTACACAATCATCCGATCAAAAAGTCAAACAAAGTAAATTTTTCTTTTTTGCCCTTTTTGAGATACTTTCTTTCTATTGAGATGCATGTGAGACTGTAACGTGTAAAAGCTATGACAATAGCATTGATGTTGAGCTGGATGCGAAGGGCAAAACCGTTACAAAAGGTCTATGTGGACAAAGGCCCAAGAAAAGCATGAGACAGAGGAGAGATAATGTATTTCTAATAGATTATGTGCTCTGAGGGGGTTATGCGTATGGTTCTGGATTTGTTGCCATTCTGATGCTATTGTCAAGATCAGGAGTTATGTTGCTCTGTTGAAGATTGTTTCCTTTTCTGTTCAATGATTCATTACATTGAACTTTACATTGTTGATTGTCGTTCAATACATTTAATTTTACTCTTGCAAATTTTATACGCATGTCAATTGGTGCTTTCATTGATGCCATAGATGAGAACACACATTTGAAAGAATTACAGACTGAAGTACGTGGTCATTCTGATGAACTACACAAATTAATGGGTCCATTAGAACTTTGAGATCGTGAACAACGCACGCATATTCAATCTGTTCAGGCAAAGATGAAGGCTAGAATGGATCAATTACAACAATCCTTGGAGTTAATTGTATAATCCCAATCTCAGCTTCATGGTGCCGCAGTGGGGGAAACAAAAATACAAGGTCCTTTTCAGGTTAAAGATATAGCACTCAGATTTCCACATTTTGATGGTCAATCATCTGTTGGAGTGGATATTCAAGGCAGAAAAGTTTTTTAACTATCATCACACACCAGATGCAGAGAGAGTCGAAATAGCTGCGATGCATTTTGAAAAAGAAGTTGTGCCATGGTTTCAAATGTTGCAACGTCTTTCTACAACCCGTTCATGGCATGATTTAACTCGTGCGTTGGATTGCCCCATGACAGAGTTGTTTAAATTGCAACAAACAAGTACCGTTTCAGATTATTACCTAAAATTTATGTCATTGGCAAACAGATCAATGGGATTATCTGATGAAGCTTTATTAAATTGTTTTTTGAGTGGTCTTCATACGGAAATTAAAAGAGATGTGGTTGTTCAAGCCCATACTTCAATGATGAAAGTAGTAGCTTTGGAAAAATTATTTGGAGATAGATATACACCCACTCCAAAATCTAACTCTTCACCTATTCAACGTTATTCACCAGTAGCATCCACAAATTTGTATCCTTCAACACAATAACCCAAAGCTGGATTTAAATCATCTCTTCCTCCTTTATTATCGACACCTACGACTCCACCATTGACCAATAGTAATGCTAAAATGACCAGTCCCGCTGAAATGCAACTTTGTTGAGAGAAGGGGCTATGTTATTTTTGTGATGACAAATTCACTTTCAATCACAAGTGTCCTAATAGGCAATATCTATTTTTGCAATTGGAGGAGGACTCATTGGATCTTAAGGGCGAACCACCACCTAATGTGGAGTAGTCTGTTAGTGTTGTAGCAAGTGGAAGTGTAGATCCTCATCTATCATTAAATGCTCTCAAAGGAGTTTTTGGTGTTGGTACCATTCAATTCTTGGCGCATATTGATAAATTAGCGGTGACAGTGTTGGTAGATGGAGGAATCTCGGATAATTTTTTGTAGCCACGTCTTGCCAAGTTTTTGAAGTTACCGATAGAACCAACACCTATGTTCAAAGTCATGGTGGGAAATGGAAATTACATGACAACAGAAGGTTTTATTCAGAAATTGGTCATACACGCTTAGGAGAATTTGTTTCAAATTCTTGTTTATTTACTTCACATTTCAGGTGTAGACCTTATTTTGGGGGCTAATTGGTTAAAAACTATTGGTCCTCATGTTGCTGATTATGAATCCTTGAATCTCAAGTTCTTGTATGATGGGAAATTTGTAACATTACAAGGAGATATAAATCATGGACCCATGCAACATATACGCAGAATGGTCAATACTAACTCCATTGCAGAGGTTTATAGTATGAAAATTGTTGATTCTAATGCGCAGTCTTTTCCATCCTTAGAGTTGCCAGCTAATATAGAACCAGAATTGGTGTTATTACTGCACACTTATGCGTCAGTATTTTCTGCACCTATATGGTTGCCTCCACATCGGGGGCATGACCATTCTATTCCCCTATTGGAAGGATCTAATCCAGTGAAGGTAAAGCCTTATCGTCATCCTCACAATTAAAAGGAGGCAATTGAAAAACTTGTTGCAGATATGCTTAAAGATGACATTATTCAACCAAGTAAAAGTCCTTTTTCTTCACCCATTATTTTGGTGAAAAAGAAGGATGGATCTTGGTGAGTTTGTACGGATTATCGCGCATTGAATGCTCTTACTATTAAGGACAATTTTCCAATACCGATAGTTGATGAATTGATTGATGAGCTATTTGGGGCCACAATTTTTCGAAGTTGGACTTGTGTTCTGGATACCATCAGATATTGTTGAATTTCGCGGATCATTATACAACTGCTTTTTGTATACATCATGGGCATTTTGAGTGGCTTGTAATGCCTTTTGGGTTAACAAATGCCCTGACGACATTTCAAAGCTTAATGAATGACCTTTTTCAAGGTATATTGAGAAGGTTTGTTCTTGTCTTTTTTGATGATATCCTAGTTTATCGCACTACATTGAAGGACCATGTGTACCATTAAGAAGTGGTGTTATAGATTTTGCAACAACATCACTTGTATGCACAAGTCTCCAAATGTTCATTTGGAGTAAGAGAAATTGATTATTTGGGTCACACTCTGTCAGGAGCAGGGGTTGCTATGGATTCTAATAAAGTGAAGACGATAAAAGATTGGCCATGTCTAGGGAATTTGAAACGGTTACGTGGGTTTCTTGGTCTTACGAGTTATTACTGATGATTTGTAAAAGGATGTGCTCAAATAGCAGCTTCATTAACAAAGTTGTTACAGAAAGATGCCTTTAAATGGTCTGAATCAGCTTGCACCGCTTACATACAGTTGAAGGAAGCACTTACCACTGCACCAGTTTTGGCTATTGCCAATTTTTCAGTACCTTTTGTTCTCGAAACAGATGCTTCGGGTATAGGTGTGGGCGCAGTTTTGAGCCAAGGCAATCATCCCATAGCTTATTTCTCTAAGAAGTTGTCGTTGAGGATGCAAAAATAGCCTACATATACACGAGAGTTTTATGCTATTACGGAGGCCTTGGAAAAATTTCAACACTACCTTTTGGGCCATAAATTTATTATTAAAACAAATCAAAGGAGATTAAAAGAGTTAGTGGAACAACGTCTTCAAACTAAACAACAACAGTGGTTTTGCCAAAGTTCTTGGGCTTTGATTTTACAATTCAATATAAACCAGGGAAAGACAATATTCCAGCTGATGCGTTATCAAGGAGTTTTATGTTGGCATTGTTAGAGCCCACACAATTGTTGTTTAAAAAAGTGGTTGAATTAACACAAACAAATGGTAGGTTGAAAGAAATTTATGAAAGATGTCTTGCAAAGCCGCAATAAAACCATGAGTACTTGATTAAGGATGGAGTATTATTATGGAAAAGTCGTATCATGTTGCCTTTAGAGGACAACCTTATCAATCAAGTGTTGTTTGAATTTCATTCATCGAAAGTCGGTGGTCATGCTGGTGTTGCAAAAACCATAGCCCGCATTTGTTCTCAATTCTCTTGGTCTGGGATGCATCATGTGCGAGAATGCCAAATCTGCCAACAAGGTAAGGTGCAATAATCCTTGCTAGCTAGATTACTATAGCCCTTGCCAATTCCTTTACATGTTTGGAATGATATATCAATGGACTTCATCACATGCTTACCATTGTATTCGGGGTATTCAACAATTATAGTAGTGGTGGACAGGCTTTCGAAGTTCGGTCATTTCATTCCCCTTAAGGTTGAATATACTAGTAAGGTAGTGGTAGAAGCGTTTATCAATAACATAGTTAAACTGTACAAGGTCCCTCTTTCCATTGTTTCAGACCGAGATAGAGTCTTCATTAGCTCATTTGGGAAACATCTTTTCAAGGCTCAAGGTACTACCCTTGCCATGAGTTCTTCATACCATCCTCAATCAAATGGTCAAACAAAGGTTTTGGATAAAATGTTAGAAATGTATCTTCACTACTTTGTTTTTGACAACCCCAAAGGGTGGTATTCTATGCTTCCATGGGCTCAATTTTGGTATAATTTTTCATTACACCAGAGTATTGGAATGTCCCCTTTTAAGGCATATATGGGAGAGATCCCCCGTCATCAAATATGAGACTGATCCTAGTGATCCAATATCGGTTCAAGAGATATTACAGGCTCGGGATGCAATACTGCAACAGTTAAAAGGTAATTTGTTTAAGGCTCAACTATACATGAAACATCAAGTGGATGAAAGAAGACGGGATTTTCAATTTAATGTGGGTGATTTAGTGTTGGTAAAATTACAGCCTTATAGACAACATTCGGTTGCCTTAAGAAAAATACAAAAACTAAGCATGCGATATTTTGGGCCCTTTGAAATTGAGGCACGAATTGGAGAAGTTTCTTATAAATTGAAGTTGCCTAATACTACAAGAATGCATTCGGTCTTCCACATATCATTGTTAAAGGCATTTAGAGGTAGTCCTTCCCAAACTTATTTACCTTTGCCTCTCACCAGCACTGAACAAGGTCCTTTTGTGCAACCGCTGAAAGTGTAAGAATCCAGAGTTATTATGCGCCAATCTCATCTAGTGGCTCAAGTCTTAATTCAATGGGATTTCTTGGATAATGCTATAGCCACATGGGAAGATGTCTTGGAGATCCAACAATCTTTTCTTGAATTCAACCTTGAGGACAAGGTTGCTTGCAATGGAGGGAGCTTTGTAACGTGTAAAAGCAATGACAATAACATTGATGTTGAGTTGGATGTAGAGAGCAAAACCGTTACAAAAGATCCATGTGGACAGAGGCTCAGGAAAAGTATGAGACGGAGGAGAGATAATGTATTTCTAAGAGATTATGTGCTCTGAGAGGGGTTATGCGTATAGTTCCTGATCTGTTGCCATTCTGATGCTATTGTCAAGATCAGGAGTTCTGTTGCTCTGTTGAAGATTGTTTCCTTTCTGTTCAATGATTCATTACATTGAACTTTACATTGTTGATTGTGGTTAAATACATTCAGTTTTACTCTTGCAATTTTTATACGCGTATCAAAGACCTAGGCCTTGCATGTAGCTCAAAAGAGTTCTTGATCAATTTATTTTGCTCTATGATAAAGATGGTGTGCTTAGGTTTCTAATTGGGGATTTTGATGTTAAATTAAGTATTCTTGTGTTACTAGAGCTCTAAAGAGCACCTTTAAGAGCAAAGACAATTTAAACAAGATAAGAGAAGTTAATTGTAATTTATTTTCATTTGAATTGCGTGTTGAATGGTTGATCTTGTGGTAATCTGAGTTTGATTATTGAATCATGTTTGTTATGATTGACTTGGTGTATGTAATGTAAGTTTGAAAGCTAAGATAGGTATAGTACTTAGTGATGAGATGAAAAACATCCAATCATCTGTGAAAGTGGTATATTCAAGCATCAAACAGTTTTTAGCATATGTCCACAACGTAATAAATTGAACTTCACAACCATGAAACATCTTTTTTGTAAATGAAATAAAAAATGTTGGATGGCTTGGAACCAACATTTGACTGGGTAATGTTTTTCTCTTCATAATGCTTTTAGTTCATTGAAAATCTCATATCAACTAAAGATATGTTTCAATTTCAGTATATAAGTGCAAATATTATTTTGCAAGTCCAATTTGTAAGCTTAAAACTTTTCAAAATCGTATCAAAATCTATTTTAACAAGATTTATTGGACCCATAATCTCATGTGCAATCATACTGCTATCGAACCACCTGTAAATATTTTTTGGATCTATCTTATCAACTACAATTAAATTACTATCAGACTACCTATAAATACCTATTCCCATGAGAAGTTCAATCCTCCATGTTAGAGGGTATATTAGTGATCTCATGTTGACTAGAGATATACCTAAACTATAGTATATAAGTAAGAGTTAACCATAGTTGCAACTGCAAATTAAAACACTTTTAGGAAGCAAGAACTACTAAAAAAAATAACATCCTAAAAAGGGGTAACAGAGGTATCATAAATTTATGTTAACTAGAGGAAAACATAAATTTAGATTGAGTTTAACATTGACTTATTGAGCAAAGGTATCAATACCAATGTATTGAGCTTTTAGTATGACATTAGTAAACAGTAACACTAGCATACCACCAGATAAAAAGATGATAGTAAACCCTACCAATTATGTTATTTAATACGTAAAGAAAATAGTATCTCCTACAAAAGATGGAGACAGTGAGAGACCATTCAAATTTTCACAGGACTCATTTTCTTATGTAACTTAAAAGATGGATTGAGCATGGCCTTTGAGTCTTTCTTCGTCATTATATCTGATTTTTGTTCTCAAAAAAAGCACTGAATCAATTCTTCTTGAAGCTTGTCCAAGCTCCTTAAACTGTGTAATGCTGCTGAATTGTGTCAATGTCAAGCCCCTTCAGCTTCACCACTGACTCAACGTGTCCCTTTAGAGTATGAAGCTCCCTAAGCCTGTGACACAATTGCAACTATTGTTAGACAAACATCATACATCTCATTCATTTTTCCTCAGTATCACACATTGAAAAATCTAGCAACACCAACTCTCAGGCACTCTTCTCAACACAATTTTTATTATGCAGTGAAAGAGTAAGTATAATGGTATAAGTTCATGAGTTACCTTGCAACTTCAGCTCTTCTCTTGGCTTGTTCTGCAATCTCTGAAAGCTCCCTGTAGCTATTCTTGTCATTGAAAAGGTTGGAAGTTTCTGGTGGCTGAAGACCATGAAGTGTTCTCTGCGCAGCCGCCCATTGAGCCTCCCTCTCTTCTTTTCCATAGTCTTTCTTTGTTGTGAAAGCAGTCTGTGATCAGGAAACATGAACATGAACATGATATGAACCTTTGCACCTTTTGAGTAGATCAAGAATGTAGCAAGTGTTAAATAAGAGAAAATGGAAAGAACATACCTTGTTCTCCAAAAGATTGTCCCAAGCCTTCCCACTTAGTATGTAGCGGATTGCAAATTTGAGAAAATCAAGAGGGATATAGGTTACCAAACTGTAAAGCCAGATTACACCAGCCCAACCCCATCCCATTCCTTGTATTCTTGCAAAGCCCCAGTTAGCATATACTGCTATAAAAGTTGCTACCTGTCAATTACACCACAAGTTATTGTTACCACCAAAGAAAGCCAAGAAAACTAAACAATCGTTTGGATTTAGTAGTAGATCTTTTTCTTTTTCTTTTGGTTGTTTTGGAGAGGAATAAATGCATAACTTAATGATCAGACATGTCTAAACATAACAAATGATGTTTGAATTTGGATTCTTTGTTGAATTTTTTACGTTGTCTCTCTCTATTGAACCTTTAAATTATACTGATAGACATTGATTTTGATATTTTAAAATATATTAAAATCCGTTTTAATATACAAACATCAACATAGTTTAAAATTTCAGTAGAAGGACAACTCAAAAAACTAAGTGATTCCTGATGCTTCTACAATACTAAGATTAGACAACAATGGCAACAAAAACAAAGTCTTAGGTTGGCTCAGATCAAATAAAAATACTGAAATCAGATAACTGAAAAACAATTTCATGTAACACTGCTGATAGGAGAATAAGAATCTTACCAACTGAGCAATCAGAAAAGCTCCTAGTAGGAGAAGACCAGGTCTTTCAACAAATGACCAACTACGAGACCTTGTGACAAAGATTAGAGCCTGGCTTATTATACTGACTTGTAGGTATAAGGCTGCCATCATTTCATCAGGACTGTTTCTTAGTGGCCTCACACCAAACTTGTTCTGCAAGAGTGAAAGTTATGCTCATAGACCTTGGTTTTCAACAAGTTGGAGATCATTCTGGGTAAAAAGGAAACAAGAGTACAAATTATTTACCGAGAAGAAGTTGGTGTCTTTCATGGCCCAGAAAAATATCACTGTCATTAGAGCCATGTAGCTGCCTAGCACAACGCCAGTAGCGAATATCTCCCTTAGTTTCCAGCTATCAGGAAGTGGAGATGGTTTAACTCTATCCTTTGATATAGTCATAATGGTACCTAAACACATGGTAGTATAATCACATCAGTTTAAACATTTTGGCAGAAATGACAGCAAACAACATGAAAAATCAAGAAAATGTTATCTTACCATCATTTAGTATGGCAATAATCAAAACCATGAAGGGTGCAAAGTCAAACTTCCAGATCAGCGCAATAAACAAGAAACCAAACTACCAAAATAAAAAATAAACCACATTAGTTTATGATTCAACTTCATAAATGTATAGAAAAAAAACTGACAAGTTTTTGTATCTATCAACCCAATTCCAACACTTACCACAATACGGATGGTGATTGACACAGCATAGATCTGTTTCACAATTGAATTTTTAGATATCAGACAGCTAAAAACGCTAAAACAAAGCCAGAAAGTTAAGGGAAGCAGGGAAACTAACAGTATAGTTCTTCATCCTCTGGAAAATTGCCCTGCTTGTTAGCACTGCACTAATAATGACACTTAGACCAGGTTCAGTAAGGACAATATCAGAAGCACTTCTAGCAGCATCTGTGGCATCAGCAACAGCAATTCCAATATCTGCTTTCTTTAATGCAGGGGCATCGTTTACACCATCACCAGTCATTCCACATATATGCTTCCTTTCTTGCAGCCGTTTAACAATTTCATATTTGTGCTCTACAATATCATACAAAGAGTACAGGATTAAAACATTTAAGATGTTGTTCAATTTGAAACATAATTACATTGCTGATAAATATATAGCAATTTCAATAGTTGCATAGAACTTAGAAGAAGCCATGGAAAAATAAAAGGTGTTTGAAATAGTTGAAAGAAAGAATTTGATGATTTGGTCATCATTACTATCATCATCTAAACAATGAAATGAATTATATAACTCTTTGAGTCAAATATGGTACACTCGTTACATATATAAATCTAAAGGACTTACCAGGAAATACTCCTGCAAATCCATCAGCCTTCTCAATCAACTCATCTACTGGAAGAGCTGAAATAGAGGCATCCTTGTCTTGACCAAGCAATGCAGATGAAGGATACATGTTTGTTCCCATTCCGAGCCTTCGACCCGTTTCCTTTCCAATGGCAAGCTGATCTCCTACAGTAAGGCAGAGCCAAAAGCAAGTTTAGAGCTATAGGCTTTCATTATACAGTTCAAGCTACAACAGATCATGATTTCAAATCCTACCGGTAATCATCTTAACATTCACACCAAGGTTAAGAGCTCTTCTAATGGTTTCAGCACTATCATGCCTGGGAGGATCAAACAATGGTAGCAGACCAACAAATTGCCATGGTCCACCAGCAGCATCTTTTGATTTTTCAGGTACTTCCTGTTGCACATATCATATGAAGCTTCAATAAAGAAAGGGTTTTCGTTTCTAATCAAACATAGAAATAGACACAAGGTTAACAACTTTGCTTACTTGTCTTGCAACACCTAAAGACCGAAGTCCACGCTCAGCAAACTTATCAATCACTGCATGAACCTTTTTTCTGACATCCTCTTTGCAGTTGCAAAGGGTGATTATCTGAAGCGGGAGAAAAGCATTGTTTTTCATCTTCAAAAACACATCACAAGATTGTACCAATGAAACTCATATTTACCTGCTCAGGAGCCCCTTTGCTAGCTCTATGCCAGTTTCCATCAGAATCAATGTAGGTAAGTGCAGTCCTCTTGTCTACAGGATTGAATGGAAGGAAATGTACCTCCCTGATACCACTACGTGCCTGATCAATCAAAACATCAAAATTATACTTATATCCAAAATTCAAGTTCAAAAGATTTAGACTTCGGTACATTACCTCCTTTGGGTCAGCAAGCATGCCAACAATTGCAGCATCAATGGCATCCTGATTTTCAGTCCTGGAAGCTCTAGCTGCTAGAAGGATAACATACTCTTTCTCAACACCCTTAGCAAACACCTCAATCAAGTTTCTATCAACACTCAACTTGTTCAAAGTGAGAGTCCCAGTTTTGTCACTGCACAGGACATCCATCCCTGCCATTTCCTCAATAGCTGTCATTCTTTTTGTTATGGCACCCTGCTGAGAGAGCCTGTGAGAACCAATGGCCATGGTGACAGACAACACAGTAGGCATGGCAATGGGGATTCCTCCAATCAAGAGCACCAACAGATTGTCAATTCCATCCCTGTACTTTCGGTGTTGAATTGGGTACATGACTATGAGCTCGATGGCGATTCCAACAGCAATTGAACAAATGCAGAAGTTACCAATTGCTGTGAGTACTTTCTGAAAGTGTCCAACTTGGTTGGTGCTGTCCACTAGATGTGCTGCTTTGCCAAAAAAGGTGTGCACTCCAGTGGCTATCACAACTGCTTCTATCTCTCCCTTCTTCACAGTTGATCCTGAAAACACTTCATCTGAGGAACTCTTTGTCACTGGAAGAGATTCTCCAGTCAAAGCAGACTGATCAACACTCAGAGGATCACCCTCAAGAAGACGAGCATCAGCTGGAATGATATCTCCTAACTTGATGCTGATTATGTCTCCTGGTACTAAAATTGCAGCATCCTGTTCACTCCATCGGCCATCCCTTAATACCTGAAATTAATTCGACAGAAGTTTCAAGAAACACTTATAAAAGAAAAATGGTTGCATAAATAATGCAAACACTTGAATCAACAAAGAGTGGAGTTTCTACGTAGACAATTAATGCAAGCCTTGCTTACACAAATCTGAAGTGAAACCAGTTTTTATACCATAACAACACCAAAAACACTTAAGAGACTGCATCTAAAGTTTTGTCTTAAACTCATTATCAAGTCTTTCCAAACAATACCAGTTGCAACTTTCAAGGACCGAATTGTGCATTAGCTTTGTTAAAAAGTTTGAGGATAAAATGAAAACCTTTGTCTTGGGAGCTAAACCAGCCATAAGAGCAGCAGCAGCATTTCCAGCATTGTTTTCCTCAATAAAACTGATTGTGGAGTTTATGACCAGCAGAGCAATGATTCCCACAAAATCTTGCCAATCTGGTGGCCTTCCTCCTCCATTTGCCAAAGCAATGGCCATGATAGCAGCAGCTTCCATGACCCATGACAAAGGGTTCCACATAAACCCCAAGAACTTCAAAAACTTGCTCTCCTGTTACATCACCCAACAAGACATCATCGAATGAAGGAAAAAACATAAACTGCAGTGAGATTTTTGTGGAAAAAACATACCTTTTTCTCTTCCAATTTGTTGGGTCCAAAGACTTGGAGCCTGTTGGCCCCTTCGTCTGATGTTAGACCTGCTCTTGAACATTTCAGCTGCTCAAACACTTCCTCTATCGGAATCCGTTCCTGGGAACAAGGTTATGTTCAATGATTGTTATTCCTCAAAATACTCAACAACATGAACAAAATGTGTACAAATTTTATGTAGCTCATTGATTTTGCTCTTTCAGATATACTGCTACTAATAGTGGTTAAGCTGTTCATTCCTTCAAAAGTTTAGTTTCTCAAAATTCTGCGAAACTTCACATCAAAGTTCTTCAATCAGTTAGGTACAGTAGTGTCCACCCCACAAACTAATCATTAAAAATAGAGTAAAATAACACCAAAGAAAATTAAAATTAATATTTCATTAATTTATCTTCCTAGACGAATACTTTTATTTTTATTTTTTATTTTACTCGCCCTACTCAGTTTTGAATTAGTTTCTCTATATAAGCAATACTTAGCTTGTGCTGAAATTTTCAATAACTATTGCATGGAATTTTGTTTCTAAAATAAAATCAAATATAGCTCTAAAAAATAATATGGTGTTAACTGGGAAAAAATGTTTTTTACGTACCCAAATTTCGTTGTGTAACATCGCTCATAAATCATTTTAATTTTCCTTAAAATTATATTTTAAAAAATAATAATATAAGTCGATATAAATTTAACCTGACTTCTTTACAATTATTTTTTTAATATGCATTTGATTGAAATTCTTGGGAAAATGACTTGGTTAAATTTAATTGCAAAATTATTCAACCGAGAAGAAAAAATACTTAAGACATTTTCATGGAATCCAATCGACAAATTGAACTGTAATTGAGTTAGATTTAAAAAATCAATTGAAAAAGATGCAGACTTTAGAGTTTCACACTCAAAGAATATTTCGTTTTCCATTTTGCCTTGAAATCTTGAAAAGTAAAATAAAACAATATGGAAATACTATAGATGGATGAAACAATAAGAACAAAAACATAGGTATCAATTTTAATATTTCCTTTTTATAATTTTGCTCATTAAGGTTTTTGTTCGTTTTCAACCAAAGCCGTAATAATTGGAAACTATTTAAAACCGATAATAAAAGCTATAAAGATTAAAAACTCAAATAAGCTGAGAGAAAAATAATCAAATTAAGAATAAAAAAATACGATAAAAGTAAACATCAAATTATTAGAATTACTGATTTCTAAAAATGAATAACGATTAGAACCAGAACACACATAAAGTAAAAATAGACAAAAAAAAATCAACCTAAACATTAAAATTTTCCTAAATTTTGAAGAAGATTATTGGACTCAATTTAGATTTAGCAATATAAATAAGATTAAAGTTTATTTACTTCTATTTAACTTATACTGAAATGAAACTCATATTCTTTCTAGTTTTAAAATAAATACGAACCGTTTTCATGTTATTAATAAAATGGCATTCATTTCTCTAATATTTAAATAAATATTTATATTTTTAATATATAAATTCACATTTCTCATATTTTTAATATGGTTTACTTCACGTATTTTATTCAAAAGTATCATATTATTCAAAACTTATATAAAAATTGTGAAAATCGATTTTTACAATATAAAAATTTAAGAAATTCTTGAAAATAAAAATAAAAAATAATTTTTATAAATTAAATAAAAAAGGTTTGAACCACGTTATTCAAAACATAAACAGTAAAAATTATTTCTTAAAACTATAAAGGAAGTTGATTTTTATTTAAAAACAATGTCAAAGGACCCAATTATTTAAAATATAAGAAAAATATATAGAAAAACATTAAGTGAGTAAATAATTATATTTTATACTCTTAGTGCAAAAATCAGATTGTACATAAAATTTGGATCAAAGTGTTGACTCTAATGACACACTAAAGTAAAAAGAAAAAGTGTCTAAAGCAAATGTTTCTAACCTTAATTTCAATTAAAGCGTCTAATTTTATCCACTTTAAAATAAAATGAAATATGTCAGGATTCTTCTTGTTATCTTTCTAGAAAAAATCTACAGAAAAATAAAAATCAACAACACTACAACTGAAGTAAAATTTATATACGTTTTTTTTGATAAAATAGTTAGCTTTTTTATTTTTATTTCACATAAAATTTAAATTCACGGTTAATTTTGCGAAAAAACAAAAAGGCATTTCACATACTTGAAAAAGTAAAAAAGAAAAAAGAAAAATAATCTCAGAATGTTCATCGGATAGTGTGTAAAGGAAAACGGAGAAGCGTGCCGTGGCTGAAGAAACAACAACTATTTTTAGTTCTGATTAGCCGCCACTGATGATCATCATCGTACGGTGCAGATTTCTCGGAACTTACAAAATACAAAATGTTTTTTCTTTTCTTTCCACAGTGAAAACATATTCACAACAACCTTATTCCCTGTCATTACATTTAATTCAATCTTCCTACAGGATTTTAATATTTCAATTTCAACTATATTAACGACTACTTAAAATATCAATAAAAACTCTTAAATACAAAATCCGTACACTTTTAATCCCTTTTTAAATTTAAAATTTTTAAAATAAGAAATATGGTTGATTTTTTTAATATACTTTTGTTATATTTTTAAAATACATTAATTTTGATACACTAAAATTTTAAAATATTATATAATCACACTTTGAAGATAGATAACACCAAAAGTTAAAAAAAAAAAAATCAAATTCGAAAAATATAACTAAAGGTTACCAGTTTTGTGGTCTCTATCAAACATTTATGGATTCTATCTTCAAAAATAAATCAGAACTTTGTATTAATTTTTTCATGTTTTCTTTCTATTATTCTTTAAAATTATACCGATATATATTAGTTTTTACGTCTTAAAATATATTAATTTTTTTAATATATAAAATAAAAAAAGAAAAAAAAAAGAATTTATATTATTAGTAATCAATAATTACGATTAAAAGTAAGGAAATGGTGGTTATATAGTTAATAATTGTGAACAATGATCATTATTAATAACTTGTGGAAATTTGAAACAACCATGAACGAAAGTTATTCAAAGATAAGATAAGAACCTAGACAAAAAAAGAGATTTTTGTTGACTTCACATAAAAGTTCACACATTTAATTACCAAATTGCGTTTTGAGTAATCACAGATTAGCAATTTCCCAAAAGTAGGTAGCGACCCAATTACGTATATCCTAAGAAATTTCAACACACATCTTTCATGTGTTCTTTCAAATACGTACCAAATACGTATATTCTAAATATTTGAACAACAAACAATAACATATGAATCTTCTGAATCATTGAAGACAAGATTAATTAATAATAATATAATAATATGCAAACATATCGAATGAATTATCTAGGTGTTAGATATCATAGGTTAATAATGATATTCTTACCTAGTAAAAAATAATTAATAATTATTTGTTCTGAGAATTTATAGCTTCTTCAAGTACACTGTAAGAATATACCCACCTCACAAAAAATAACTGTCATAAAAGTTTTTTTATTTAATTTTTTTTTATCGAGTTTGGAGGGGAACACTGCAAGTTAAAGTTTCATTCAGAACTCGTGAATTTTCCAGGAAAAAAAAAATTAAAAAGCATACAAACTAGTTAACACCGCAAGAAAAATTAATACTCTGAAAATTTTGTCACTCCGGTAAAAAAAGAATTGTTAAATAATTTAAAATTATGAAAATATTTGTTTTTACACAATCGGCAATTCATGACGAACTGTTAAAAGAATAATTGTTTCTAAAATAAAGAGTACTTTTCTGAACCTGTTACCATTTTCTTAACAATGAAAAGGACGAAAAAGAAACAACAAAAGAGCAGTTATATTTTTCCAGAAAGAAAAAAAAAAACTTATTTTACAAGGAAACAATCTAATTCTTTAATTATATTTATCGTATTTTTTAATTTAAATAAAAATGAATTGGTAATTGGGTGTTTCTTTTGAAATTTTGCAGGAAAAGAAAAGAAGAAAATGGTGATAAAAATGATGAAAAGGGTAAGAGTAGATATGGAGATGAAAAGAAGAAAAGGGAACACAGAATTTGACAGAAAAAAGAAAAGGGTAGATAAAGATCTGAGAAGAAGAAGTAACAGAAGAAGTACCAGATCGACGTTTTCGTTCTTGATCTCTTCGAGGCTGATGCCACCCATGTTTTGGAAGAAGGAAGAAGAAGAAGATTATGATGAGAGAGATGAAGAGTGAAGGAGAAAGAGAGGGTTAAATAGAGGGAATGGAAGGTGAATGAGTGGAAAAGTCCAAAAGAAAATAAATGCAGAGAGGGGAAAAAGGAAGCAGAAGGAAAGAGATTGAAGGTGAAGAAGATGAGTGAAGCCGTGAACCTCTCTGGGTGCTCCCTTTCTCAATTCTCATTTATATATAATACATCAGCTGCAGCAGAAGCATGTGTGGCTACAGAGAGAGTACAAAACTTTTCTGTCACTCTACTACAATTTTATTATTTTCCAAACTAAAACAAACTCAGAAAATTTGTTAGGCATGGGTGCCTCCTGTTTCTGTTGTGGGATCCACATTCCACCATTGAGGAATCTTCTAACAAAAAATAATTAGGGTTAATTCTTAAATATAATCTCTTCTTATTAATTAGTCATGTGTTAAGAGGTGGATTATAACATGAATAGTTATTATTATTTCGCGACGTGGATGTGTGAAATCAGATATTAATCAGTGATCAGATAACATTATGATGCATATGAAAGGGTTAAATATGTTTTTGGTCCTTCAACTTTTAGTAGAGATTGAAATTAGTCCATCTTTAAAACTTTGGCCTAATTTTGTCCCTCAACTTCAAAATTGTGTGGATTTAGTCTTTTTAACCAAATTTTGTTAAGTTTATTTGATGTTTCAGATGCGTTTCATGATGGTTTATTTGCTAATATTAAAGCAAAAATGTGTCAAACGATGTAAACATCTCAAATGTTATCATGAAATGCGTTTAAAACCTTAAATAAACTTAACAAAATTTGCTTACTAAATTCACACAATTCTGAAGTTGGGGAACTAAATTGGAACAATGTTTTGAGGAGGGACTAATTCCAATTTTCATTGAAAGCTAAGGGACCAAAAACATATCTAATCCTAAATGAAACAATACATTTAAGAAGCAATTTTACATAATCGATCTGTAAGATGAAATTTATATTCATTTATATGCAAATTAGTTTTATTTTTAGTTCATATAATATCATTTTTTTTGAGTAGTTTTTTTGTTTGCTTGTTGATTTTCAAATCCAAATGATATACTTTGTATTTAGAATTTATATTTTGACAAAATTTTAACAACGTTGAAGAGGCAACACCTCAATGAATGAAATATTCAGTGCGACTTGAAAAAGGAAAAAAAAAAAGGTTTTGTTTAATTTAAAAAGAAAACTTTGTCAAAATTATCAAAAATAATTTGTCAAAAGTATCATGTTCCGGATTTATATAACATGTTTTTGCTAAATTTTATTAATTATATAGATAATAGAGAGCTTCTTTTAGGTTAAAATTTGATTTTTAGATCGAATTTTAAATCGTGTTATGTTAATTCTAGTTCAAAATTTCGTTTTCTATAAGTTAAATTCTTTTTTTTTAATCACAGAGAATTTAATTATTCAAAAAAAAATTTTAAGTTTAGAAAAAAAAAATGTACTGTTTACATAAATATTTAGCATTATATATATTATTCAGATGATTTTTAGATTCATTGTTCTGAGTAAAGAATTTTTTTTTTTTTTGATTAATTGTTCTAACAGTGGTTAAATAGGAATGAAATATGAGATGCTTGAGAAGGGAATGTGAAAAAATGTTTTATGAGAATGTTGTGATACGGATTAGAATCAGAATTTAATCTATAAAGTTGTAAAATTGATACCCAATATAAAAGATGGTGGTGAATGATCATTGATTTTTTTTTTTTTGAAGTTTTATATTAAGTAGAAATAGATAAAAAAGAAAAAAAATATAAGAAAAAAATGTTTACTTTAAAATTATAGTTGATGTTTTAATTTTTTTTATATAAATTTTTTTATTGGCTCATTGTATCTTATCTAATTCTACTATTTTCTTTGATATAATGTTAATGTTAGGTTTTTTTAGGTGTTGCTTGAGTTTGGTGATTTTTCTATCTTAAGCTACTTCTATTAAAATTTTAATGAAAATAAAAATATTTGTTAACGTTATACAAGTTCTTGAGAATTCAAATATCATAAATGGTGAATGTGTGTTCCTATTTTAATTTTAATGAATTAGAAAACTTTACCTTAAAACTTAAAAAGTTGAATTGTAAAAAATTAATAAACCTATCATGACCGTTTGTCATTGAATAACGAAAATAAGTAACGTCCTTTTACAAAATAAAACTTGACAAAATGAATAAATTTTAAACATATAATATATTATAATCATTAAATTATTTATGTCGATTAAATTAATTTTACGTACTAGTTTAATTTTTTGAATGTATTGGTTTTTAGTAAGTTAATTAATTTCAAATAAATTTAAAAATTTTAGTTTTTTTCTACTATTTCGGTTTTAGCATTAAAAATATTTAATTAAAACTCAAACAAGTAAACAAAACAGTAGTCAGCTTCTATTTTATTTTTTTAAATTAAATTTTAGCAATATTTGAAGTCAATTTGATGTTGACAATAAATTATGAATAAAAAAATCTAAAAGAAATAAATTGGGTGAACTGAATTTTCAGAAATATAAATGAAAATTGAAGTCACAAATACTTTTATTACATTGAAACTATCAAAAATATTTATTACATTATATCAATATTTTTTAATCATTAAATTTCACGGTATCTGTGAAAAAATTTATAGTCTGTTTGAAAATCCATTTTGAAAAAACACAAATGTTATTTATTTTGTGCAGGAACTAAAAGTTTGCATTATGTAAAATTATTTTAGTCAATATAAAATTGCTTTACTAATAATAAATATAATATAAAAATATTTACATATATACTTTTCCAACCTTTGACCTGCTACACGCGCCCTAACTTTCCGTGCTTCTGACACAACGGCATCTAATTTTGGCTATTTGTTGGATTATTTCAAAACTGCTTTTGGAGTTGGTCAATAATATTATGATTATTAATCTTCTTAGATTATAGTATATTGTAATTAGATTATAGTATATTGTAAAGGTTAAATTATTGATTTAGTTTTTTTATTTATTTAAGAGATTGATTTTTTTTTGTAATTAAGATTTCATTTCTTAGTTTCTAAAATTGATTTAAAAATGTTATTTTTATCCAATTGGCACTAATACTACTGGAGTTGCAAAAACTAGACATTTTTTTATTTATTCATAGTGATAACTGCTATTGTAATTTTATTCTTCAAATTTTAAAAATTTAAAAAGCTGTAGTTTTAAAAATAATCTTAGCATAATTAGAACTTTTAGTGTCACCTGTTAGTGTAACGTTCCACTGAAAGATAAATCCAATTTAACAAAATGTCGCATACTTAAAATATTCAGAGTATACAAAGTTTGGAATATGGAGGCATATAGCACACCATGTCTACCCATACCAAAAGAAAAGAGGTCACACACGGCCTAAACGAAGTACAATAGTTAAAAGTAGCACAAAGTCTAATCCAAAACAAGAGAATCTTAATCTAATAAAACTCCATCCGTTGTAGCATTCCTATTATTATTACCACTTCTAGGGATTCTCACATCTGCTCACATCAATAAAGATTGATGATCATCGCAAAGGAGAAAGACCACACACATAACAATCAAACAAGCAAAGGGTAAGCTAATGAAAGAGATTCTTATATCATGACACTCAACATGTACCTTTCACAATCAAGCATAAACAACAGACATCCACACATAAGTTACCAAAACAATTAAGACTCTTAGAATTGACCATCTGAATACGTACAACGAGGCACCACCACGAGTCCGTGAAATTATGTCCTAGTAGTGAGGCACCACCACGAGGCCTTCGTGGAATTACGTTCGTACATGAGGCACCACTACGAGGCCTCCGTGGAATTACGTCCTGGCCTTGAGGCACCACCACGATACCCTCGTGGAATTACGTCCTTACGCTGAGGCACCACCATGAATACTCACTATGAAGATCATGGGATTACGTCCTACCCATACCTTATCCATGTTTTACCAACCACTCATAGAGTTCTCATACACATAAATCTCATGCCAATATGTATATATATACCCAACTAACCAAGCATATATCACCCCAAGCTCATGCCAAACACATCAACTTCCAGCCTCAATATAACGTATAGAGTACATATAGCATCATGACTTGAAGTGTTTAAAGTGCGCATCAACCAATCATGTGAAGCATACATTTATACACTTAACTTTGCCCAATCTCGCTCAAGCTAGAGAGCCCTCAGGCGAGAGGAACCCCTCGCTCAAGCTACCTGCTCTCGCCTGGGCGAGACTGCAATAGGAAGCACGTCGAGGTCTCGCTCAAGCTAGCCCAACTCGCTCAGGCGAGACTACTCTCGCTCAGCCGAGTGGCCTTCGCTTAGGCGAGTCCTTGAAACAGAGAGGGGGGTGAGCTGCTGCTGTACTCGCTCAGGTGAGAGCTCTTCGCTTAAGCGAGAGCTTTCGTTTTGAGCGACCAACCCGCTCGCCTGGGCGAGTTCAACAGAGCTCACTACTCTCTCGCGTGTAGAAACAGATTCGCATCTTCATAGTAGTACAATCCACACATTTTCACACAACCAATAATATATATCAACCACCCAGTACGTAAAATCAACCAAACAGGCATATAAAACTTGAAACAACAAAGTCCTAGCTTCTCTTACCTGGAAAGAGCTAGCGGAAAACCTCGACACCTAAGCTACGAGTACCACAGTTTGAGAACAAATCCGAGGAGGTGGATGAGGGAAAGAGTCAAACTCTCTTGGGATCGAATGGGTCTCAAAACCCTAGTAGAGCACTGTCGAAGGAATTAGGAGAGCAAGGCAACTGTGTTTTTGTAGAGTGGCAGAAAATGAGAGTGTTAGCTGGGATTAGGGTCTTTGGTTCCTTATGGGCCAACCCTAGGCCCAACAAATATGGGGCAACCCCTTTAGAATTAGGGTAGAGTAAAAATAAGTGGGCTTTACAGTTAGATTTATTTTTCCTAAATTTAAAAGTAATAAAAATATACACTTTTAAAAGTAATATACACTAGCTTAATTTATAATTTACTCAACTTTAAGAGATAAATAATTAGTTTTTTTATATATAAAAATGATAGACAAAAAAAATCCTAAAGTAAGATAAAAAAATTATTTATATTTTACTTATAAAATCGAATATATTTCAGAAAGATATCCTTGAACTCTTCGCAAACACTCCAATTTACCACTTCACATTTTTCTAGGTACTTGATTCTCTAAAGTAGAAATGGGTGTGCATGCTAAAAACACTTTGACGTCCAAGTCAGCCTATGTTAGACAATATTAAATGTAATAGTAATAAAACATAATTAATTTACTTTGTGTACCATGATTATTTATTTCATGTTTATGGGTTTTTACGAGGATGAGTTTAATCCACATGGCTTAATTATTTTGATTAACTTTGTCTAACACTCTCCTAATATGTTTTAGCATTTTCCTCAACTTAATCTCATTTTTGTCAATATTAAAGAAGAGGTTAATACAATGTCGCTATATTCATGTACACTTGGGTCAAATACCTTTCAATCCACGTGACTAAGATGTACTCGAACATGTGTAGTACATATATTAATACCAATCAATTCTATTTGAAGTTGTAACATCTCACTAACAATTATATTATTATTGAGTAACAAGTAGATAATATTTATATTATTTCTTTTAAAGTTTTTCACAAAATAAACCCCTCATACACAATAAATCAATATATATATATATATATATATATATATTTAACTTATTTATGCTAAGACTGTTTTCTTATAACATCGTTTGATTTCTTGTAAACACAATCATTATAGTTGATAAACAACACAATCATACAAAAATAAGACAAGTTAAAGTTTAGAAGAAAAAGAACTTTCATACATGTCTACAAATTAAATCATACGCACATATTCTATTTACATCTCATTTATACACTCAAATGGATTCGATTTCAATTCATTCATTTAATCAACATCAAAATCAAGTGTCTAACTATTTTCCTACGAGATACATCTCATGTTGGAATACTACTGATATCAACCACCATAAACACTTGGCTACATTTTCGGAAGACACGTGCGTTGAATTAGACTCAAAGATATGCTCATGTCATACTATCTTCATTAATTATCATCACAACAAAGCTACATAATTGGAACATCTTTCCACTCATGTGATAAATTAAATCCTTATCACCTACCAAACATAATTATTTTTTATACAAAAAATAGGTCATAGAAACCTTTTTCAACTCATTGTATGCTATTTTTGTTTGTATGCGATTTCAATAAAAGTAGAGTCAAAATATTTCTTACGAATCCCTAATTCAATACACAACCTAAACATCTCAACGTAATATTTTCTCCTTAAAAATAACTAAGTTTACAATTCATCATTTGAGACTTATCACATAGATACCTAAAATCAACATTTGTATGCATGGTTAAAATTTATATTTAAATCAATTAAAACAACCAACAACAAACAAATAACAAAAAAAGAAAAAAGAAGAAAAAAAAATTTTGTTTTTGTTTTTATAAATTATTTCAGCTTGAGCTAAAACTACCACGCTTGAGAGGAATATTCCCCATTTGAGTGAAAATTTAGTAGAAACAAAAAACTTAGCTACATTAGTGTTTTCTCTTCAGTGAAAATTCCTTCAATTGAGTGAAAATAAAATAAAGACAAGGCTCGATTGTGGTTCTATTTTCTCTTATGCAAAATTATCATAAATCAATCTCACTTATAAGACCTAACTAACTTTCAAGTTTTTATCCAAATCAATGTGTCAAAGTTTTTCCACTTTAAAACAACTCAAAACATCAACATAGTTCTAAATTACTAAAAGAATAATATACATTCTCATTGAATTCATAAGTCAATGTGTATATCTAAAACTTTCAAATAAAATTTCAAACTCAAAGCCAAACTTAAACAATCAACTTAGATCAAGAATCTTCATAACTATTTAAGCTTCAAACAATCCCTAACTCAACACTTTTAACAACCTTTACAATATAACAATTAATTATATCATACTATAAAAATCTCATATCTTTATACATCCGAAAGATAGCTTTCCTTACTTGTTAAGGCTGGATTTTGCTCAAACTCAACTTAAACTATTAAGTTCGTTATTCTCATAGGAAAGCTAAACATGTACATAAATGATTCTGATCAATGATCTGAATATACTCTTATGATCTTAAACGATCTTAAACTAACAAATATTCATTTTTGCTCGAAAGACTTTATATGCAAACACTAATACTATACATGTAGCAAAAAACCAAAAATCAATTTAAAAAAAAGGAGTCAAAATGAACTTACTTCAAAATAAATTTTGAAAAGGTAAACTTATGTTATTCACCATAAACTTTAGATTTAAGAAAGGATGAATAAATTCTTCATAAATTTAGAGAGAAATGAATGAAGGTGAAAATCTTAAGAAAGATGATATTCTTTTTGGATGGAGAATAATAAAATATTTATTATCTCAATTATACCACTTTTACTCTTAAGCAATTTTCTAGATCTTATTTTTAATAAAATTATATTATATTTTATTTCATTAATTTTTAAATAGTTTCGGATAAAACCTATATAAGAATTTTCTAGGCATTTTAGTTTTTTTTCTTTGTCTAAAGTCGTAAACTCAATACTTTTGTATGTCAAAAGATAATAAACATAAGCACGAAAACATAGATAAATATATATATATATATATATATATATATATATATATATATATATATATATATATATATTATTGTATAAAATGAAAAAGGAAATACTGAAATTTTAAATTCTAAAATTAAACTATTTACATTTTTCTATTTTCTTCCAGTTCAAAATTCAATTTTTGTTCATTTTCCCTTTTCTTTATGATGTTCCAAATGCACAATTAAATAGATTAATAATGTTATATTTCTGTAACAAAATTTTCAACCATTTTATATAGAAAATATTGAATTAAAGATAGATGTACTTAGTATCTTAAAAATAAAGAATACTGTCACACTTGTAATAAATTAAAATAAAATATGAGAGATTATGAGTTTATCTTAGTGAATAACAATTTAAAAATATAAAATTTGTTTGGTAAATTAAAAAAAAAAAGATAAATTTTGAGTTCAAATATCTCACTAACACATACTAATAATAAAAGTATTCAAAGAGTACGGATGAAAAGAAATTATTCCCTGAACCCTTTTGTTAATTCCATCTAATGTCATACTCATACAATACAAGTTTTTTTTTTTTTCATAAAGAAAAATAGGATAGAGAATTAATGATTCAGGACACCTATCAAGACAGTTATAAATGAAATTTCAATGTTTTTAGATTTTTTAAAAGACAAGTTATTTCATTGTTTTAACTCTTATCCAATGAATATCCAATAATTTAGTAACATTGGCCTCGCCATGATTGCAGTCACAGTCAAATTATTGAAATTATTCCTCAAACATGTTGTTTTAACTTGTCCCACAAAATATAAATTTAAAAGCCGTAACCTATCAACATAATTTTAAAAGCCAAAATAGTATGTTATTTTATTAAATTTAAGAAATAATTTAACCATAGTTCACTCTCAATCATTAGTTTAATATTTGGAATTGTAACAACGGTTAAATTATCCTTAACATTAATATAATGATGAAATAATTAATAAAATTATATATGATAAATAATTAGTATTTATATCAAATATGTTTTCCTTTTTAGTTTCATCAAATAAATTTGTATTAGCTCAAACATACACCTCACTATGAAAAAATATTTTTCATAAGAGTTAATTCAAACTCAATATTACTAATAATTTAAGATGATGAAGATAAAGAGAAATTTTCAACATCATTAACATAGTTTTTTTTTTTTTTTTGTCTGGAAAAGTGAAAAGGATGTCTTTAGAATCTAAATATTTAACTTTTTTTTTTTATCTCACTTATCTTTTCTTGAGATTTGGAGTTTGTTGAAGAAGATGTTGAGTTATGGGTATTGAAAGGTTTAAAAGAAGGATATTAACCAGAAATCTTGAAAGAATGTTTATCATTCTTTAGTAAGAGGTTGCCTCTTTTTTCATGCGACACTAATGAGATATTAATTTAATGTAGGAACTTCTCCTCTTTAAGTTGTGGTTTTATATTAGTAACTTCGTGGGCAAGTTACTCTAAATTTCTATAGTTATGAAATTCCATTGTCTTGATTCAAGCCATTCATGATTATTTTTGTAGTGAGTTCTACACCTTCAACTTCACATTTTGTAAGGAGATCTTACTATTCTTATAGTATGTCTCCACATTCTAGCTACCTCATTTTAACCTTTAAAGTTGAATGATTTTTCCTTCTTGTATTTGACATGATCCTAAGAATAGACTTTTAAAATAATAAAAAAAATGGTTTTAAAAGGTTTTCTAAGAAGACAAGTCAAATAATATAAAAATGTAAAAAACTATATAACAAAGTCTTTCATATGAAAACAAAAATAGCTTGGAAAAGACATGTTAGAACAACTTATTTGAATGTTTGAATAATGCTAACCCAAATTAGAATAGATAACCCTAGATGAATATCTACAAAATAAAGTCTCATACCTCCATTTAGAGTAGAGCTGTCAAAATGGGCCGCCCAGCCCGACCCGATCCACCACGGGTTGGCCACTTGGTGGACCAACCCAACCCGGGTCACTTATAAGCGAATCTAAAAACTTCAAACCCGACTCGGCCCACCACGGATTGGTGGGTTAAACAGGTTGGCTCACTAACCCACTTAATTAAAATAAAATATAATTTTTTTTAAGTCATAAATTATAATTCGGATTAAAGTTTAAATAAACTTCAATACAATCTAAATACAATCCAAAATGATGTTAAACTCCAATACAAACCAAAATTTAAAAAAAAAAATACTATTTAAGATCAAAACATTCTTGTCACTTATCCATCTATAATATTAGAGTCTTGAATGGATAAATCCACAATATTTTAATCTCTTGAAGCATATTCTTTATCCCCATCTATTTGGAGTTGAAGTTAGGTTTCCATTTTTCAACCCACTAATGTGTTTGGTTAAAAAAACAGCCAACATTGCAAAGCTCAACATAATGTGTGTGACCATACGGGTTGGTGGGCTAACCCGGCTCATCACGGGTTCAACCCGGGTGAGCAGAGTTCTTGGTGGGCCGAATCAAAAATTGACTCGTATTGACATTTGTAAAAAAAATTCAACCCAACCCAACCCCAACCCATGGTGAGCCGGGTTGGCCCACGGGTTCTGACCCACTTTGACGACTCTAATTTAGAGTAGATAGAATATGCCTTCTTTTGCTACAAAAGAAGATTATCCATGTCTTGTGAAATCACCTAAGAGCTAAATATACATTTAAGAGCTTGAAAAACCTTTTGTATGTTCTTTGTGTGAGAGTTTACTTGTGTAGTTCAAGTTTTCCTAAGTGTCTCATTCTCTTTATGTTTCTTGGTCATCTAAGAGAGTGCGTCAAGAGACTTCAAGGTCTTTTCAACCTTTTAGATTGTATACATTTGGTAAGATACTCAAGACACTATCTTACCCATTTTTCATTTACTTTTCTCATGTTCATTATCATCTATTGTCAATTTACATTCCATTTCTTGAATATATTTTATGTTCTTGATGCCATCTTTTGAATTTTCACCTCTCAAAGCTTACCAAGAACTAGGGATGACAAATAAATTTGTTGTCATGAGTATTGTTCAAATTTGTTCCCATTTTAATAGATAATCTCCGCATTGACTCGATACGAGTATGAATATGGGCAATACTTGATTTTTTCAATAGGGTGTGAGGACAAGGATGGATATCTATATATCCACTCAATCCATGACCCTATATATGTCCTAATAGCTAACCATGTCCTTGTTTAACTTACTAAAGTACCCACAATTTATTAGGTAACTTTATATGTATGAATATAAATGTATATATATATATATATATATATATATATATATATATATATGTATATGTATATATTATTCTCTTAGACTTTAGTTTTATAACTTTTTCTTCTTTTGCTAACACTTTTTGTGACGTTAAAAAAAATTAAATTTTCTATTTATTTAATTATTATTATTATTTCTTACAATATATTTATAAAATTTAAAGGCAAAATCATACTTAAAATATTCTCATATATATATATATATATATATATAGTTACAATACTGTATACATCCTATATCTACATTGTTTAGTACATTTTATATTTCCTACACTAGAAGAGGAAGAAGTGTTATTTATTTACAGTTTCCCCCTCATATATGGTTTATCGAACAGGTGGAGGGAAAAGGTTATGGATAGGATTCACTTGGACTGTTGGGGGTAAATAAAAGGTAACTCCGATTTGTCCTTCGATGACAATCGGTGCATTTGGAGCAGAGAGAAAAGTAATGGTAGAGTTTCCCGTTCCCTGAAATGTTACAGAATTATTTACTGTGTTGGTTTGCCATGCATTTCCCGAGAAAACAACCACAATGTCAACGAAGAAGGGATCAGACATGTTGGGAGCAGCCATCTATGATAAGGTTATAAAATTTTGTTTTTCACACACAATAAAAAATGGGGAAGTGAGACAACTATCACATAAAAAATACAACATATCATAATAAAATAAAATGAAATGAAAATTCTCCCAAATCCACAAAAATTGAATTTTATCATACTTTATAAAGATATTGATTAATTTTGTAGTGACTAGTCAGGATAAATGAGCTCATGGCCAACAAAGTAACTCAAGAACATCTCATCTTGAGTAATATTAACTCGTTTAAATCCCCAAGGTCATACCTCCAACTACAATAGTCAAATCTTTATTTATCATAAATTTTATTTGAATATTAAACCATATAATTATATAAATAAATAGATAGAATCAATGAAGAGTTAAAATAAATATAAATAAATAGAAAGGACCAGTACAGAACTAGAGATAAATATAAATAAGTAAATGAGAATAAATATAAATTGAATAAATAGGACTAGTGTATAACTGAAGATGAATATAATTAAATAAATAAATAGGAACGAGAACTAAATATAAATTAGAATGAGGTTAGGAGCACCTCACTTAAAGGTAGAAATAAAATAAAATTATGAGGAGATAAGAAAAATTAAAAGTCAAAGGTTAGAATGATAAATGTCTCATTTCCTTACCTTAGAGATTGAAAAAATTCTGAATAAATGCACGATTCAACTCTTATTTCTCCTTGGAGTCTCACTGTTTCGTTTCCCTTTTTCTGATTTGCCTCTCTAACTCTCAGATCTCTTTTTTTTTCATCCTTCCTTTGCTTCATATGGCTTTCAGCGAACCAACTCTATATATATAGAGGCTTGAACATTAAATTCATCTAATCTTTGTAGAGATTTGCACTACAAGAATGAAATATCATTAATTGAAACTCTATCTCTTTCTGAACAATGTACTTGCACCATTTATTCCAAGATAAACTTGTATTATACTTGTAAACATAATTCTATTATAATGTTTATCTGATTGATATATATATATATATATAGATATATATATATATATATATACACACACGTTTGAATATTACGTACTCATATTCAAATATATTACGTATATATATTCTGATTTATAACATTTATAATATTATGATATTAAATTATATATATATATATATATATTTATGACTGAAAAATTATTATAACTATTTAACCATTTTTTTTTCATACTAAAAACATTGTGGTATAAATCTTGAGATGTTACATTTTCTTCCCAGATACATAAATTTCGTCCTTGAAATTTAGCTTTTTATTTACTAAAACAAATAAGGATAAATTTCTCTTATTTTTTCTTCCAATTCCCATGTGGTATCTCCAGTAGTTTGATTCCAAATGACTTTTACTAGAGGAATTTGTCTGCCTCTGAGTTCCTTAACCTTCTTATCCAAAATCTGTATAGGCATTGCGTCAAATGTAAGGTTATTCTTTAATTGTACTGTATCAGGTCTTATCACATGAGTTGGATCAGAAATATATTTTCTTAATTGAGACACATGAAAGACATTATGAAGGTTGGAAAGGAACGAAGGTAAGCAAATTTGATAAGCAACATGACCTATTTTTCTAAGAATTT
>Ga0214542_1001972_pt1 | contig 42541 bp, 20 predicted proteins | sample CNSS1metaG_FD_160096 | JGI IMG/M metagenome (GOLD analysis project Ga0214542, IMG submission 160096) | Root nodule microbial communities from cowpea collected in UCLA plant growth center, Los Angeles, California, USA - CNSS1 | ecosystem: Host-associated > Plants > Roots > Nodule | place: USA... | reverse complement strand
ATCAAACCCTTTCGTTGCCATTCTCAGACTACAACGCCCTTATCTCTATTCGTTCAGCCATTACCGACGATGCCACTCCACCCGTTCTCTCTTCCTGGAATGCCTCCACCTCTCACTGTTCCTGGCTCGGCGTCACATGTGATGCCCACCGCCACGTCGTCGCTCTCAACCTCACCGGACTCAACCTCTCCGGGACTCTCTCTGCCGACATAGCTCACCTCCCATTCCTCTCCAATCTCTCGCTCGCCGACAATAAGTTCTCCGGCCCCATCCCCCCGGCGCTCTCGTCCCTCTCTGCCCTCCGCCTCCTCAACCTCTCCAACAATGGCTTTAACCAAACCTTCCCCCCGGAGCTCTCGCGCCTCCAGAGCCTCGAGGTCCTCGACCTCTACAACAACAACATGACCGGCGCACTCCCTCTCGCCGTCGCGCAGATGCTTAACCTCCGCCACTTGCATCTCGGCGGGAACTTCTTCTCCGGCCGGATCCCGCCGGAGTACGGGCAGTGGCCGCGCCTCGAGTACCTTGCTGTCTCCGGAAACGAGCTCGACGGGAAAATACCGCCGGAGATCGGGAACCTGACCAGCCTCCGGGAGCTCTACATCGGCTACTTCAACACCTACGTGGACGGCATTCCGCCGGAGATCGGAAACTTGTCAGAGTTGGTGAGGCTGGACGCCGCGTATTGTGGTTTGTCCGGCGAGATTACACCGGCGCTGGGTAAGCTGCAGAAGCTGGACACGCTGTTCCTTCAGGTGAATGCGCTAACAGGGCCTCTGACGCCGGAGCTGGGGAACCTGAAGAGCCTGAAATCGATGGATTTGTCTAACAACATGCTCTCCGGCGAGATTCCCGCGAGTTTCAGCGAGCTCAAGAATATCACGCTGCTGAACCTGTTCAGGAACAAGCTTCACGGAGCAATACCGGAGTTTATAGGGGACCTTCCGGCGCTGGAAGTGGTGCAACTGTGGGAAAACAACTTCACAGGTAGCATTCCTGAGGGTTTAGGCAAGAACGGGAGACTGAACGTTGTTGATCTTTCTTCTAACAAATTAACCGGGACTTTGCCTCCTTACCTCTGTTCTGGGAACACTCTTCAGACTTTGATAACTCTCGAGAATTTCTTGTTTGGTCCAATTCCGGAAGCGCTTGGGAGTTGTAAATCCCTTACTCGGATTCGAATGGGAGAGAACTTTCTAAATGGGTCCATTCCGAAAGGGCTTTTTGGACTTCCCAAACTGACCCAGGTTGAGCTTCAGGATAATTATCTCTCTGGAGAGTTTCCGGAGGCGGGTTCTGTAGCTGTTAATCTTGGTCAGATAACTCTATCTAACAATCAGCTTTCTGGGGCCTTGCCTCCTTCTATTGGCAACTTCTCCAGCGTGCAGAAGCTCCTTCTTGACGGTAACATGTTTTCGGGTCGGATACCTCCTCAGATTGGGAGGTTACAACAGCTCTCAAAGATTGATTTTAGTGGCAACAAGTTCTCGGGTCCTATTTCACCTGAGATCAGTCAATGTAAGTTGTTGACTTTTCTGGACCTTAGCCGCAATGAACTCTCCGGAGAGATCCCAAATGAGATTACTGGAATGAGGATATTGAATTACCTTAATCTCTCGAGTAATCATTTAGTGGGTAGCATTCCCTCTTCAATATCCTCGATGCAAAGCTTAACTTCTGTTGATTTTTCGTACAACAATCTGTCTGGTTTGGTGCCCGGTACGGGTCAGTTCAGCTACTTCAACTACACGTCTTTCCTTGGAAACCCTGACCTCTGTGGTCCCTATTTAGGTGCTTGCAAGGATGGGGTTACCAATGGTGCACATCAACCTCATGGTAAGGGACTCTCGTCTTCTGTGAAGCTTCTACTTGTTGTCGGTTTGCTTTTATGTTCCATTGCTTTTGCTGTGGCGGCAATATTTAAGGCTCGATCACTGAAGAAGGCCAGTGAGGCTCGTGCATGGAAGTTGACTGCATTCCAACGTTTGGACTTCACTGTTGATGATGTTTTGCATTGCTTGAAGGAGGATAATATTATAGGCAAAGGAGGTGCAGGCATTGTATACAAAGGGGCTATGCCTAACGGGGATCATGTTGCCGTGAAAAGGCTTCCCGCTATGAGTAGAGGCTCTTCCCACGACCACGGGTTCAATGCGGAGATTCAGACACTTGGGCGAATCCGACACAGGCACATTGTTAGACTGCTGGGTTTCTGTTCAAACCATGAGACTAACCTTTTGGTCTATGAGTACATGCCCAATGGAAGCTTGGGTGAGGTTCTTCATGGAAAGAAGGGAGGTCATTTGTATTGGGACATAAGGTATAAAATTGCCGTGGAGGCTGCCAAAGGGCTTTGCTATCTGCACCATGATTGTTCTCCGCTCATTGTTCACCGTGATGTGAAGTCAAACAACATCCTTCTTGATTCTAATAATGAAGCCCATGTTGCTGATTTTGGGCTTGCCAAGTTCCTGCAAGATTCTGGGACATCTGAATGCATGTCTGCTATTGCTGGTTCATATGGATACATAGCTCCAGGTACAGTTCAATTTTGTCATAATTAATGCATTACTACATGGATGTGGTAACTTGTTTTCCCGCTCGATCATTACTGTTTGTACTTTCAATTATTGTTGAGAATTTGACTCACTGACTGATCATGTTTAGGTGTTGACTGTTGATATTCAGGTGATGCCCCTAAATTAATTAACATTGTCATGTGGTTTTTCTTCACTTTGATTTTCTATCATACCTAAATGATCACTTGATTGGTCTGCTTATTTATTTAGTATATTTATTTCTAAGCCAAAGTACTGAAAGTAAATGGTAGGTAGTCTGCTCTGTTTGAATTTGATTTTTTTCCATAGCCCGCTCTCCACACCTATGAAGTAGATAATACTGTAGTCATAGGTTAGAATCATTCGCAACAGGAAAGTGATGGTTATGGACAAAATACCAGATGTATAGAACTATATACAACTTTTCACGTACTGCCTTTCTTTTACTTAATTTCTAATCAAGGTGGCCTGCTTTAATTTTGCTTTTGATAGTTCCATGTTTGGTTGGTACTTATAGTTTATAATTAGCCTGCTTCATTTCAGTTCATGATTCCTGATTGATGTTTGATTGCAGAGTATGCCTACACATTGAAAGTTGATGAGAAAAGCGATGTGTACAGCTTTGGCGTGGTTCTTTTAGAACTTGTAACTGGCAGGAAACCAGTTGGGGAATTTGGTGACGGTGTGGACATTGTGCAATGGACAAGGAAAATGACGGACTCTAATAAGGAAGAAGTTCTTAAAGTTCTTGATCCTAGGCTTTCGTCGGTTCCCCTCCACGAACTGATGCATGTTTTCTATGTAGCCATGCTATGTGTTGAAGAACAGGCCGTAGAGAGACCAACTATGCGCGAAGTTGTCCAAATACTGACAGAGCTTCCAAAGCTCCCTGGTTCTAAACAGGAGGACTCAACAGAATCCTCTTTGACATCATCCAATGCTTTAGAATCTCCATCCACAGCCTCTAAAGATCATCACAATCCTTCTCAATCTCCACCAGCCGATCTTCTTAGCATCTGAAGTGCTCTATTTAGTGTTTCATTTTAGTTCCCTTGGTTTGTCATAGCTTATTCGTTTACTTTTTTTCTGTCTGTCTTCTGGGGATTGGGATATTTCTTTTCTAACCGAAGGTGTTAGTGTCTGGATTTTTTAAAGGTTTTTGTACAGTAGGATCGGTGGGGGTATTTTCTTATAAAGTCATTGTCCTCATCATGCAGTACTGCTTTTAATCTTTATGTTACAGCCGTCGTTGTGTTCATCGAGGGGATCAATAATAGGGAGAGTTGAAAGGGACACAACGACGCAAACTGGTTGGGGTATTGAAACAGTGGGCTAATATGGTATGGGTGAATCCTGAGAGGATTGCCTCAGAATTGTGAGCCTGAGCTGTGACCGAGTCTATCAATCAGGTTTTGGATTAGCTTATTTGAAGAAGTTAACATTGTTTCGAGAAAATCGGAGTGAATCATACGTGTTTTAGCTTTATGTTTGTTAGTAACTCATTTCCTTCTGCTTTTTCGTTTTCCCAGAAGATAAAATTAACTCAGTGGCACAAGATTTTGTGGCGTAAAAAATGATAGAAGAATTTCCCCTTTTAAATAACAGAAGAGAGGTAGGATGGGGATAACCGAAAAAGATAAATCTTGTGATCTATTTATATGTTTGTTCAAATCTTAGCGTTAACGCTCAATCATTCTGGTTATGGACCACACTGCTTGAAACATGGTAGCTGGCCTTCATATAATCCCAAGACAATTGTAGCCATTGAATTTTAGTTTCACCTTGCAGAAAGAGCTAGGCGAAGGTTAACCACGTGATGCTCTACTAAATATTAGTTTTTTATGCGTTGAGTTGTCATATTTCACCTCGTACAATAAAGTGGTCATTTTTTAGCAAGATTGACCAGTTATTTGTCTCGTTGTAAATTCACATAAACCTTTGCTTGGGATGCCTTGCTAGCTAGCAACCATAAGAATCTGTGGTGCCACAATTTCTCTGAAGAGTCATGTGAGGAAATGTTAGATTTAGAGAAGTAAGAAGCATCCAGTGTTTTATGAGATGGGGTTGGTGCATGTGTAATAACAATAAAAAAGAAGAATGAAGTTGAAAAGTTGAAAAGTTGAAAAAGAAGGACAATTTTTCAGTATCTATCTCATTGGGAAGGGTAATGCATTGTATTATATCTCTGTTCAGATTTCCATAAAGTCTTATTTTAAACTAGTATTGTATTTATTCTGAGGACCTGAGAGTGAGAGGAAAATGTTTTTTCATTCTGAATCCAAAAGCACGAGATGAATCCATTTTGTGCAGCAATGTGTAGGGAAGAGGCTGACGGTTGTACTAACTAAGGAGGATGGGGTTCTTTCGTTAGGTCTAACTGAACATTCATGTGGTCCCAGAAAAGATATTAATAAGTAGTTTGTGAATCAAAAATTTATCAAATATTCAAATGGCTGGTAGAGGATCTCATTGAAACAAGCTAAATAAATAAATCATAAAAAAACAAAGGTAACTGTTTTTTTTTATTTAAATATTTTATTTTATGACCGGTAAACAATCTTATCATTCCACACCTTTGAAAGAAATAATAGAAAAAGAATACACAGTCAATCAGATAGTTGGAAAAAAAATATTCAATTCAATTAATTTTCCGAAAAAGAAAATCATCAAATGATTCCTTAAAAATGCAAACATAGGATGTTTTAATGCTTCCATCTATTGATTCCAAGGATTGTGGTCTCTCTTATGCTATTTTGAAAATGTGAAATAAAACGCTCTGTAATTTGAATATTTGTATTTGCTTACAAACTTTGTTGATAGAATTTTTTATTTAAACTTTATTTAAGTAGTTGGTTAAAGTAACTCCTATAAATCCGTTTTTTTTTTGGCTATGTAGAATGTGAGTTTTCTTTTTTTTTTCATCTTGGTTTTTTTACATTGTACTGTTCATATAATTGAATATGACGTAACATTTACATGTTTGAAATAGTTGTACATAAGTTTGTAAATAGTGTCTAAATACTAAAAAAAACATAAAAATTTCATGAAAAGTTGGCTACTGAATACAACAATATCATTTAAAAATATATATTGTTTTTTGTTAAGAAATAACATTTACAAAATAATTAAATTAAATCATATTTATAAATATATTTTTATATTTAGTTTGAAATTGATCAAATTTATTTACAAATATGGTATCAATAAGAAAAATAATAAACTCTACTTATCTAAATATGAGTTTAAAGAAAATCTTTAACAAACTAATTTAATATAACTTAAATGAAGAAAAAATATTTAAAGAACCAATAAAAAAACTCAATAATAATAATAATCTAGATTAATTATAATAAAAAAAGAAGATAAAGCATTAATTGTGCATGATTGGAAAGTAAGTGATTGAAAAGAAAAAGACGTAATATAACTTGAAATGGTAGTGATTATTGGTGTATGATTGGAGAATTGAGGATTGGAAGATGGAATTGAAACCAGAGAAGCTCTCGACAATGGAGACAGCATAGACATGGGACAAAATCTATACATCAATTTTTGTGTGGTACTATGTGTAAGATAAATCCAACACGTTAGAACACAAAATAAAGCCCTTCAATGCGGCTTTCAAGTTCAAATTATTTGAAAGTACTGAAATTGAGAAATGAAAGAAAAAGATGAATGGTTAAAGAAAGATGAATCTCTCCCAAAACGACAAACAACTTTACCCACAAATCTATCAAAACTCATACAGGAAAAGGATTGCTACGATATGAATCATTTCAATCAATTTTTAAGGGAAAATATTTTTACTTTTATTCTTTTTTAATTTTATTGCTGATTTTTAAATTGGTGAATTTAGTTATCTAACTTTTAAAATATACGATTTTAGTTGCTTTACGCTCTGCATTTATGCAATAACAATTTTTTTACTGTCAGAAACCAGATAAAAACAATTAAATTCACTCTATATAGGTTGTTGGTATCTCCTTATATCTAAATTTAACATTTTTAGTGTATATATTTACTAAAATTTTGTGAATAAAATGAAAATTGTAAAATGTTATGATTTTTTTATAATTTTGATTAATAGTAAGTATATTTAAGGAAGGCATGTGTCTGAAACAAGATGAATCGAAAATTTTGTGTTATCTTCTGCATTTTCTCGCAGTTGTTTGTTTTGAGTATTTGCCCAAGCTCTCCCTGTAAGATTCTTATTTAGCAGTTTGCATTTGGAATATCAGGTCAAACATCTCACATTTTTTTCTTGAAAAAAAAAATCTGGTGATCATTAAAAAAGTATGCATTTAGTTATCTATTTTTAATTAAACAACACCTAATAAAGTGACTTTTAGATATAATTTTGATTGATATATTGAAGTAGGAATTTGCTCCAGAGATACAACATCATTATAATTTAAACTAAATCACATTAAAAAATTGACACCAATTTTAATCTAAAATCTCAAATTAATGAGTTTGTGAATTTTTTTATTGTATATTCCTCAATTTTATTATTTTTATCGGACAACATACTTAAATTCACATCTAGATTCTTAACACAGTTAATAATATTAAAAAAATTCCACACATACTTGACAAATAAAAATAAATAGAATATAGCACACTCAAATAATCTAAGGTTAAAAAGTTTGTTTTCATGGTGGGAAGAGTACATGTATAATGAGAAGTCCAAGTAGTAGCTAGAGTGATTGATTATTTGTGTTGTGTGGTTGCCTACAACATCTGTCATTTTAGTATTGTTCCATCTCATTATTTCTTTGACTTCATTTATTATTGCAGACACCACAGTAATTATTATAGTGTTTGTGACATCTGTTCATTTCTCCTTCAGCATCTCACACATTCAAGGATCAAATATGATGTTCCACTTTTCATGAGCTAATGTTTTCTGAAACATTGGCTCATATATTTGTATCTTTTAATTACTTTATCAAGTACTAAAAATGACAAGTATTTATCGGTGAATGTGTTTAATTCAGGTATATATTACCCAAACAAATAACCATACAATATATTTTTCTTTTATCAACATCTTTATGTAAATACTCACATGTTTTAATAGTTATAACTCAATATTAGGTTTAATTAGTCAGATTATATCTTTCTATTTTTTAAAAGTGTTAATTGAGAGTTTAAATTTTTAAAAAAGTGTCTTAATTAGGTCTCTTCCTAACAAAGTTATTAACGTAGTTCACTTTATTCATAAATTTTACCGTTGAATTTTAATATAAATATCAGTAATTAATTTTGTAAGTCATTTTAAATATTAATACCATTAACGAAGTTACTAATTTTGTTCTGCAAAAAATCTAATTGAGACATTTTTACAAAAAATTAAGACTCAATTGACACCTTTTAATAGAAGATATCAAACTAACACATTCAAACGATCAAAATGGATATGATCCGACTAATTAAACCTAATTAGTACCGGTAAACTTATTATATGTTAATGATTACTCAAATAATTTGTGTTTATTTTCACGTGTAGTGTGATATCACATTAAAATACCAATTAATATAATGTTAGGTAGCCTTAAAAAAAACAAATTTTACCACTAACTTAAAGTCTAGACTTAATTATCATAGCTATGTCTATTTCATAGTATACTTTAAAATGTGAAAAAATAATTATCATAGTCAGTCATGTATTTTTCATTTTCAAATTAAATTGAATAAAATAAAAATATTATTTATCGTTTTTTCCGTTAAAGTATTTTCCATTGATTTCCATATATATAAACAAAATATTTAAAGTACAAAAATGTGAAGAACTAAAAAATATGCTTTTGACTTTGGTGTTTGTTTGGACTACAACAAAAATTACAAAAGCAAATACCTCCACGTAAATACATAATAGATCCTAAATAAAACAAGTATATTTATTAGACGTAAATAGAAATATTTTAATTATTCATTTATTTATGAAATAGATGTTATAATAATTTATTCACCAATACCTTTTATTTATGTATTTTTTATAATCAAATAATTAAAGTAAATTTATTGATAAGAAAATCATTGACAATTTTTTTTTTATAATTTAATTCCATAAGTTTATATATTTTTTGTTTATATTTATGAAATTAAATTGATTCTATTTAAATTTATATTTTTTTGTATAATTTATTTAAATTTACTTTGTCAAAAGACTAATTTTATTATAATAATATTCTATTATATAATTATAATTAGATTAAATTTTAAGATTAAATTTTTATTTTAGTGTATCTGTTGAACAATTATTTTTAAATGACATAGCTAATATGCATAACTAATCACAAACATAAAAAGAATCAGTTAATTTTGTAGTAAATATGTGAAAAATAATAAGTTAGTTTTTTTTTAATTAAGTTTTTAGTTATTTTTAATTAAATTCTTTACATATTTTTATTATATTTAAAATTTCATATTTTTTAATTAAATATTTATTATTTAATTTTTTCATTAAACGATTAACTTGGTTATTATTTATTTACTTATTTATATTTATATAAATCACTCTTATTTTTAAAAACACTGACTTTTACTGTAATTACATGGATGACGATCACGAAAGTTTTGTATTATTTAATATATCTTTTAATTAAGATAATGAAAATGATTAGTTATTGTAAGATTATTTTAACTCATATCCACGCCAAGGAACCTTTTATTATCCCTAGAATGCATCTGTACGTAGGACAGGTCCCCCAATTTAAGTTATTTGTGCTGTTCCCACTGCCCTACGCTTTTAGGGCACCACATAGACGTAACAAAGACAAAAACGGAGATTTTGACCGATGGTTAGGATCGATGTGTCACCAAAAACTGAAATTACATTACATGTTCATTTCTCATTTCATGTCCAAATTGCAGCGATATTAGTATCCAGTAATAAAATAAAACATTTAATCAATAACGTTGAAATGCTGATAAAAAATTCAATGTTTTCTATAACTTTTAATATATTCTATGATTTTCAATAAAAAAGTTAATTATGTAATCCAATGTTCAGAGTGTCTACGGGAGACAAACGTGTTGAGAAATACGAACCCTATCAAATTCAAAGATGAAGGAAGACAACTAATTATCCATGGATGTTCTCATTCATATCTAAAAATTAAATTCATTCTCTAATACCTTCTGCATGCTAATTGAGGAAAAAATCAATTTAATAATAACGTACTTTAATTGAGATTTTTTTCCCTTTTAAAAATCATATGATTGACATCATAAAAATCAAAGAAGTCATTAGAAATAGAAATTTAAAATTAGTAAAAGGTATTTTAAGAATATTTTATTGAACCACTTTATATGTTCTTTTATTTTTATTTTTATTTTTTACTTTGTGTTCAACACGCGAGAGAATTTATTTTCATTCAAGTGTGTGAATTTTGTTGTATCTAAAGCTATGGTGAGAAGCCCAGTACGAAGGCCCAACATATTGTTCTAGGAGTCCGTATAATCGTAAGGCCCATGTTTACCTTCCTAAGTTGTAGGCAGAGTATTTGAACATTCATCAAATAGAACTTACACTATTTACTCGAGTTTTTATTTCTTGTTCTTGTTACTAATTTTTAGTTACAACTTTTTATCTTTTTTTTTTTTTCATTTTCCGTTTTAAAAACATAAACACATATTATTTCAATCTTTATCTTTTAAAATTATTCATATAATTTTTACTTTTTAAAAAGTTTTATTTTAAATTTAATTCAATATCACAAATTCAATTGCATTTTTTTATATACTCTAAATCTTATATCTAATTGATGTAGGATCTCTGATACACCTCTCATGTCAAGATGTACATCTAGAGTGTGAAAGTAAACATTAATAAGTAATTCAATAACAATTGATATAATAAATTGCTCTAATATACTTCATATGTATTTGACATGTTCTTTAAAGAAAATATGTTTTTTATATAATTTTTTTGAGCAATTTATATATATTTAATGAGTTCAAAATTTAAATATGAATCTAAGTCGTTAATTATAAATTAGAAAGGTTAAACAATAAAAAGACTCAATATCGTTTTAAAATTTTAAATTGAAGATGAAGTCAATATTGGATATAAATTAGAGTCATTAGTCATTAATATTGTTTCTATGTTGTGAATCTTCTCGAAATCCCATTATGCCAACATCTACTCTCATGAAGACATTCATCTTCGAATTTAACAGTAGCATATGCCTGCCATTTATTACAACGTGGACATCGTATTTACTTTATGAAAAGTAGTTTATGTTCTAAGAAAACACTTAACAACATTTCAGTTTAATTAGTTTGAAAAACATTAAATAACCAAAATCATGTATACATTTATCTGTGCATCGGGAAAAACAGGAAAAAATTTTATACACATCATTCCTTTAACACTAATAAATAAATCATATGTTAGGCACATTAAAGACTATAAAATTTCATAATATTATGTGCAAAAGAGGTGACTTTACGAATTTAAATAAATTTTACCTGAGAGTAGAAATTTTAATACTTCTTGTGCTTTATCATAAAAATTAATTCATTCATAAGAAATAATTTTATCATATAATATATTTGATGCTGTTTTTATTAATTTATTTGTAATATCAATTCCCATTAAATTGAAATTACATAATTCAACATAGTTTATATTCTTAATTTAATTTGTCCGCGCCTATGTATGTGTGGTGTTGGGGTGAGTAAGAAGCCCACAAGACAAAGGTGAATAAGCCCATTACAAAATACAACAAGAGAAAGAAACTGTGTTTTTAGACCCAAAAAGAAAAAGAAAGAGAGGAAAAAAAAACTATTTGAGTCCAACAACAAATGTATTACAAATATAGTGTAATATTAAAACAAAGTCCGTGAGTATAATTTATACTCCTTTATTATAAACTTATGTACGTAAATATAATAAGAAAAAATACCTTATCTTCTTGTTATCTTATTTAGAATAAATTCTCATTATACTCTAGTAAAAAAAAATTAAATATGTTTTCGATTTTTTATTTTTAGTGAAAATTGGAATTAGTCTCTCTTGAAAACCTTGAATAAATTTAGTCCACTATAGTTAAAAATGAGTGAATTTAATCATTTAAACCAACTTATTTTAAGTTTATTTGACGTTTCAAATACATTTCATTATAGTATTTTAGTTTGTTTATATCGTTTGACACATTTTTGCTTTAATGTTAGCGGAAAAACGCATTTGAAAGGTCAAATAAACTTAAAAAAAATTGATTTAAAAAACTAAATCCTCTCATTTTTAGAGATGAAGGACTAAATTGGTTTAAAATGTTCAACGTGAACTAATTTCATTTTAACAAAAAAAAAACAATCATGCACACAATTTAGAAAAATAAAATAAACTCTAATTTATTTTTTCCCGTTAGGAATAAGATGTTGCTATATAGACTAAAAAACACAATTCCAAACTAGCCTCTTGTTCGGTCAAAGAAAATGGTTCCATTCCTTTTACCATTTATTGAGACCGCACGTGCAAAAACTTTATTAATTGATTGTTCGATTCGATGATTTTAATAATTTTGCAGTTCCAGAAACACAAAGAAAGGCACAAAATGCAAGAGTATAATGTAAGGTGTTTTTTCCCATTTTGTTGAAATTGGAATCTCCACCACAGTCCAGTAAACACGGTGAGCGTCAGAAGTTGTCTAAGTAAAGTAAATGGAAATCCCGTTTTATTTCAGTCTCATTCACACCGGACACTCACCTCCGTTTTTTTAACACAATTTCCAATTAAACATTTCATATAGAATCACCACGTTTTAACGATCACAACCAACAAATTTTTATAAAGCATTCCTATGTAATGAGGAGAGATATTTACAATTTTAATTTCTTTCTTCTTTCTTCTCAAAGAGTAATGTTTATATAATACATTAATTTTATACCCAACAAATAGTGGGTCACACTTGAAATAAAGTGGTGTCTTTTACAGATTTGAAGATTAGCTTTATATCCATGTACTCACACAAAAGTCATATTAAATACTTAAAAACTCTAAATGGTAATAGGAGATAATCTTGTTTAAGTCAATTTTGTAAAAGTATTTTATAATATGAGATTTGTACCATATATATATATATATATATATATATATATATATATATTATAAATTAGTTTTACTTATGATTTAAATGAGATTTCTAATACATTTTTTTTCTTTGTCAAGAAAATGTGTAGTGATAAATAATAAATTTTATTAATATATATTATAAGAAAATGTTTAATTAATGACTAATTTTAATGACATAAAATAATCAGTGATTATGGTGATCAATTTAAATATTAATTTATAAACTAAAAATTATTAATAACTAAAATAGTTTCTAAATTAATTTCTAAATTGGTCAATATATTAAATTGATTTTTAAATTGGTCACTAACATTGGCTACCAATATTTTAATTATAAAAAAAAGTTATCACTAAATTTGTATATAAATTGGTCACTATTTAGTGACTAATTTTTTGGTAGCTAATAGTGATTAATTCATTTTAGTAACCAATTTATAGATTAGTTTAGAAACCATTTTAGTTACCAATAATTTTATTTTATAAATTGGTATCCAAATTAATCACTATAGTAGTTAATAGTTTTTTTATCCTAAAATTGGTGATTAATTAAACATTTTCTTGTAATGATATACTTTAAATGACTTTAACATCAACTCAAGATATAAACGTTATGTCTAATTTAACCCTACAAAATAAGCTTGTAGGTTGAGGATTGCACTCACTTATATATTATAAATTAACTTGATTTTTAGTTGATGTAGTTAAGAAAGATATAGACAATAAAAACTAACCTCAATTTTTCACTTGAGAAAAATAAAAAATGTCAACTTAGGTTTTTAATAAAAATCTCATTTATTATGTTTTTAGCTTAGTTGGAGAGATAGGTACATCATAGAAAAACTTTTAAAGGATACATCAAGATATAAAAAGTCAATATTGATAACGTGTTGTGGATCTTTGAACTAGGAATCCAAATACAAAGTCCAACATAATAAAAAACACTAACCAACCCGCCTCATCACATATTCAACCTAGATGAGCCGAGTTCTAGGTGGACATATTCAAATTTGTAAACAAATTTTCAACCCAATCTAGTCCGGACATGTGGTGAGTTAGATTAACTCGCGAGTTCCAATTCATTTTGATATCTCTAATTATAATTGCTGCTTAATCATAGTTGAAATCAATAATTACTGGTGTAAGAAACCTTAAAGACAAGATGAATGACTCCGGAATGAGTACAGTAAATTTATAATTATGCATGTTATCACAAAACTATCCTTTCTCTTTATAATAGTTAATTTTAAAATGATATCACTAGTTAATGCCTAATTGATTGCATTTGTAAATTTGTTTTACATCACCACTGTTATAGCACCCTCATTAACTTCAAAACTAAAGACAGTTAAGAAATAGTCGAAAATGGAGGATGGGTTTGACACGATTTTTGTCGCACAAAACCGGCCAAGAACTGCTTAAAAAATCCGTCAGCATTCACACACACACACACATGTGATGGTTCACGATATGGCGAACACTAGAACATTAATCCGCCAAATACAATTAAGATAATGTAATTAATAATTAATGTGGTAATATGTGAAAGAGAAAAGGAGAGTTTTGTGTGTTACTAAAAAAAAAGGGGACAAAGCGTAAGCCGAAAAAGGCCCGTCACCGGCCGAAAAACGCATTTGATTTGCCGCACGGACAAAACAAAACACACTTCTCTTCTCTTCTCTTCTCTTATATACCATTCTCTTCCTATCCTATCTCATGCTTCTTCTTTTTCTTCTCTCTCAGAGACAACAACAATGAAGAGAAGAAGAAAACACTATTGCACACTTCCTTTTCTTTCTCTCCCTCAGCACACCAACACCAACACCGACACCAACAACATACGCTAACATTCCCACCTTCTCATGCTGCGCCAATAAGAGCTGAGGTTGTATAATTTCTCCGCAGGATTGCAATGTAACTCTGGTCTTCCCACCTTTCTTTTTTCTTAATTTTCTCAAAGGAAAAAAAAAAGTTTATCGTCTAATCTAGATAGATGGATAAAGAAAAAAAGGCAGACAGAATGGAGCCAGGCAGTGGTAGTTTTAGATTTGTGGTTCCCTTTATAACATAGAAAAAAGTTAATAAATTTGGTCCAAATTTCTTTTCTCCTTCTTTTCTTCTTCTGAAGAGGAGGGGAAGCACATAGAAAAAGGCCAACTTTTTTCACTTGGGTTAGGCCATGTGTATCTTCATTATCTTTAAGGATATCTCATATTCTGATAACTTAAAATGCTCATTTTGTGAGCTTAGAAATTATTCATATTGTGCCTGTGATTTCTTCGGTTAACTTTTCGTTCATAATGGATTCAAGTTCTTCCTCTTCTTCCTTTCTGTACTTTCTGTTCTGTCGTGAATTATTTGTCCAGAAAATAGCTACTGATTTTAGTTTAAAGCATGGTGATAGGTTTTTTCATCGAACATCTGTCGGAGGAGGAATCCGGTGCAATGAATCAATTATTTCAATGAAATTTCATCCACCCATATTTTGTGGTTCAGATATTTATGTTCTTAATTAGAATGATTATGAATCTTCTTTTAACTTTTTCTATTAATCCACCACTTAGTAAGTATTAAATATGTTTGATATGGTACTTAATCTTTTCGTAATTCCTTGTGGCTGCTTCTGTTCGGATCACAAAGAAATATATGTGGCAGGGCTCGTAAAATTTTCTTCGTTTTTTCATTTTCTGTTCTGGCGAAACAGTTTTCAACTTCTGCTGTTATTTCAGGAACTTCTTCAATCATCAGTTCCTAATTTATTTAAAATTTATTAAAGATGTGAATTGTACACGCGATATTGAACACTTAAAACTAAAGATTCACCTGGAAAACATGTAATGTTATATTACTTTACTCATTTCGCAGAAACTAAAATTTAAAGTCCCGATTAAATATAAAACTGTGAAGCTTGAACGGACTATTATTTGGTTTAATAAATATAATTTATAGTTTGATTATTTTTTATTTCTGAAACTAATATTTTTAAAGTGTTTTTTTGCCATTATTGTGTTCAAGATAATAAGATAAAAGCACAACTCCTTTAACGAATTTGAGATATTACTTATTCAGGAGTTATCGATTAAACTCTTAGCTACATGTTCAGAGAATAAAATCATTTATCAATCATGCTATACTAATTAATTAGTTGATGACAAATTTTTAATATGTATATAATTAGTGAATTAACATTTTCATAATTAAAATAGTGATCACATGAAATATTTTCCGTTTTTAAATTTTGAGTTTGTTTTTTTTAATTGAATTTAAAGATGAAATCAATTTGATATATTTATTAAAAACAAACGAACTTTATCGAAACCGAATATGTAAACAACTCATAGTTCAAAGTGTTGTATACCAGACAGATGCTAATTACATATTTTTGTCGAACACAACTTTTATTATTGGTTAAATTTTATCAATAATCATACTTTTTTTAACAAATCTAATTTTCTATTTATAAATTTATTTATACTTTTTAATAAATAAATTTTAGTTAAAACTGGTGGTACTTGCTAGCACTCCTCAAACTTGAAACCAACCAAAGACTCAACTACTGCTTCAAATAAACACAAACCTCGATCTGTAGCAAATTTATCAAAGCAAATCTTGCTGAAGCTTCCCTCGTGCTGCACAGATACTAACAAATATTTGAATAGCAGAACATAAATGCTTCAATAAAAGATCATTTCTTTTTTTAATTTGATTGTCGTTAATCTTAAAAGTTAACTCCAACCTTACGTTTTTATGTTCTTGTTAGAAATAAAAATCATTCTTGGGTTATTTCATCATGGTGTATGAGACATTCATAGCATCTTCAATGTTCACTTTGAAATGTTGAGCATCATAGAATACTTCATCTCAAATATCTTATGTATATCTTGAATAACGAGTGTATATCATCATAACAAATATGAATGAAGCGAATAATACTAGTGGTATGCCAAACGCGGTTTTCTTTATGCTTTATTTTATTTTCAAACCTGAAAATAATTTCCCTATGGTGTTCCTGTACAGTCAAAAGGTGCGGCATTTCCCTCTTTCAATATCCAACTTTTATTTTCGAAATAATATAATATACTCCATTGTAAAATCAATGAGAATGCAGTTTTGGTTAGAATTACGATAAAGTTTTGTTGTACATACGAGTACCTTATTTAATTACTTAGGATGTGAATTAATGCAGTTCACATGTTTTTTTTTTAACCTTCTCCGGCATCCAATTTGGGTTATGTAGTCCATCAAAATTGGTGTACCCGAGTGAGAAAACATTTTCAGTGAATATAGTTTGAAACGAATATTTAAGATTTGGGTATTTATGCGATTGAACAGAAGTCATTACAGGTCAACATGTGTAGCATTTGTTTCAACGTCGAAACATGACACACACAACACAGCTCTAGAAAAAGTTCAAGAGCTAAAAACCATTTCCAATTGGAGAGGTTAATTAAGGAACCCAATCCAATGACTAAGTGACAACAATATTCCCAATCTTCTTTAACCAAGTCAAAAAAGCTATACCATAAACACAAGATTAGCATGTCTTCTCTTGTCGCTTATGTGCATGATTCTATGTGGCAACAGGGAATCTCATAGCCAATGTCTCTAATTATAAACCACAATATGCTGAAGTAGCTCAACTAATTTGACCTTTTGTTTCGATTACAAGTTATTTTATACACAATTTAACATTAAATATGTCATTTGCTTACAAATGCAATTGCTAGTGCCTCCCTTCCATAGCCAGTAACTAAGAAGTCCATGACATTATGATATATGGCCATGAAACTACAGCTTCATGACGCGTAAATAGAGGTATCTTCTTTTTTTTTTCTAGTTCAATGACCAAATGATGTTTTATCACGACTCACAACTAATTCTTTTGCCAACTTGCAAAGGTCACTTTCACCTTATCAAGATTAATAGGGAATTGCACTGACAAGGTGACAATATTCAGCAGTACAACTGTGGAGTCAGCAAATGCATTTATTATACGGTTCATTATTTTGTGATGCTGTATTTGGTGCCAAAGGAACGAACCATCACGAGAACTGGTTAAGTTCTTATACATGCTTGTAGTAATTTATTGGCTAACAACAAGTAAACCGTGCCACATTTTGTTTGGATGAGACTATTAGTCATTACTTTTTTTTTGTCAGCACATTAGCCATTACGTTAAGTATAACTCGTCTAACTTAATTTAATTGATGCTATAAAAGCATAAAATAGTGCTATAATTCGAACTACTAATGAAGTGGAATGGGAAGAAGTGAGGTTCATTAAGTAGTAGTATTTCTTTATTTACAATGACTCTCGGGAATAATATTGTAAGGGGGAAGAAGGTGGGAGACAACTCCTGTCTTGTACCAAATAGCTGATTCTTCACGGCGACGCGGAGCCAGGAGCTACACATTCTTCCCAAACATTAACTTCTGTGTTTTAAAATTCCATTTTCAAATCTGTAATAGATCTTATGATGTTTCGAAATTTAACTACAATGCTTAATGTTTATAGTGTCATTTTCCCATCTCAGCATTGAGGCTTTACTTACTCTCACACCCAAGCCTGTGGTACTGTAGCTACCTACGTGCCAGATTATCAAGCAGTTCTATTCTTAATTAATTTGACTTGTTTGAGTGAAAGGTTATAGTGTTTTATTTCGTAACGTTTTGGTTGCTTCTAGTTTTTTTTTTTTATGTGACTGAGAACATACCTCAGAGGTTCAATGAACTAACTACTGATACATTCACGGCTCACAGTGATATCTTTATAGGTAAATAGATAGTTTATATCCTGGCTGTGTGGATGATTTTTTACATAGATTAAAACTTAATACGTTATCAAAGTCTGAGCATTTAAATAAATATGGTTTTCTAAAATGATAAATTGAGAATCGACTTGTAACAAAATAAATCAGAAGGAATTATTAATTAGTTTATCGTTTCCTTTGTTATCACTTTCTTCTGCGTACCTACTTCACCCCAATGAGGTGGATGTGTATAATTATTATTCCTGTTTCACTCACATTCGATTCTTTCCAAAGTAGTAGTTGTTCTTACAGTAGAATATAGGTGCCGGGTGGAACAAATTCAATTTCTGAATTTTGGAATGTCTGAGTTCTAGGATCAGAAACTCTTATAATTCGTATGGTGCCTTTTTAGTTGCAGTATTCCTGTAGAAGAAAGAGAAAAGAGAATAGGTGTCAAATTGAAATGATGTGATCCACACCAAACTAGTCCAAATAAAATCCAAAGTCTTAAAACACAGTTCTCTTTGGTGATACCAGGAACCTACAACAGTATCATTTATCTGGCTGGTGTCAAAGTGTCATCCACCAGAAAGCGATCCCAAAAGTGATTCTTCTTTCTGGAAGTATGGCTCTGTCCATTGGCAGTGTCCCATGTTCTCCGCTTCAGGTTCGGCGTGCACAGTAAAAGTAGTTCCTTTTTGCCACTTCTCTCACAACTTTGAAAATACGCCAACACGAATCACGTCTCTCATACACAAACGTCCCTTTCCCACTCCACATCCCCTTTCCCTCTCATAATCCTAAAAGATGATACCCTTTTAAATACTTCAACAAAGACACCCGCGTGAGCTCCCTTCAGTCATGTCCGCTTCCCACTTGTCACCATTTGCACGCATGCATGAAGAAGAAGATGAGCTATCACGGGGGGAGGAACCGGTGTGAGACTCGTACCCAACAACAAGGTCGCAAGGTTCCATCAAAAGTTAAGCATTTTCATTTGCTCAGAGCAAATTAAACTCTTCCTTGCTTCGCTCTCTTTGTATTGTTCAACATGCCTCAGCCATTGTTTCTGTTTTTACTTTTATGTACATTGTTCTCAAATGGTTTATCCCAAACGGTTTCCCTCCAAAGAGAGACTCGCATTTTACTTCGGGTTAAGAACACCCAGCTTGAAGACAACAACAAGAGTCTCCATGACTGGGTTCCAAACGCAGACCACAACCCCTGCAACTGGACCGGCATTACCTGCGACGCACAAAACCAATCACTTGTCTCTATTGACCTCTCAGAAATTGGAATCTACGGCGAGTTCCCCTTCGGTTTTTGTCGCATTCACACCCTCCAAAACCTCTCTCTCGGATCCAATTTTCTCTCCAACTCTGTCTCCCTCAACTCCCTGCTCCTCTGTTCCCACCTCCGTCTCTTGAACCTCTCCGACAATGTCTTCGTTGGAGACCTGCCGGAATTCCCGCCGGAGTTTACCGAACTTAGAGTGTTAGACCTTTCGACAAACAACTTCACTGGCAACATTCCGGAGAGTTTTGGACAGATTCCACGTCTGAGAGTGCTCAATTTATGCGGAAACCTTCTGAGCGGAACGATCCCTCCCTTTTTAGGCAACCTCAGTGAGTTAACTCGTTTGGAACTAGCTTATAACACCTTCAAACCAGGACCGTTGCCTCCCCAACTAGGAAACCTCTTTAGTCTTGAAACACTGTTCCTCGCTGGTGTTAACCTCGTAGGGGAAATTCCACCCACTATCGGGAACCTCACCTCGCTCAAAAACTTAGATTTATCTAAAAACGGGTTGTCTGGTAACATCCCAAACAGCATTTCAGGCCTGAAAAACGTTGAACAAATTGAACTATTTGAAAACCAGCTTTCCGGTGAATTACCCCAAGGTTTAGGAAACCTCAGTAGTTTAATGCTCTTGGACCTCTCTCAGAACGCTCTCACCGGGAAACTACCACATGCAATAGCATCTTTGCGTCTCTATTCTCTCAACCTGAATGACAACCTTCTTGGGGGGGAAATTCCTGAAAGTTTAGCTTCAAACCCCAACCTGCAAGAGCTGAAACTCTTCAACAACAGCTTCACCGGGAAACTTCCACAAGATCTGGGACAAAACTCCGACATACAGGAATTCGATGTCTCGACGAATGACTTCGTGGGAGAGTTGCCAAAGTACCTCTGCAAGAGAAACAAACTCGAGCGTCTCATCACGTTCGCGAATCGCTTCTCAGGAACGCTCCCTGAGCAATACGGGGAGTGCGATTCTCTTTATTATGTCAGAATCCAGAACAACCAGTTATCAGGCCAGGTGCCTCCCGCTTTTTGGACCCTTACTGGCCTTCAGTTTCTTGAAATGTCCAACAACAGGTTTGAAGGCTCTGTCTCTGCTTCCATCTCTACGGCACTCACCAAACTCATTTTGTCTGGTAACGATTTTTCTGGCAAATTCCCAACGCGAATATGTCAACTCCCTAACCTTCTGGAGATTGACGTCAGCAAGAACCGCTTCACCGGTGAAGTTCCCACGTGCATAACTGGGTTGAAAAAGTTACAGAAACTTAAGATGCAGGAGAACATGTTCACCGGGGAGATACCCAGTAACGTGGCCCTCTGGAACGACATGACAGAGTTGAACCTTTCGTTTAACCGATTCTCCGGTTCAATCCCGCGAGAACTTGGCAGTTTACAGGATTTGACAAACCTTGATCTCGCCAGTAATTCTTTAACGGGGGAGATTCCGGTGGAGTTGACGAACCTCAGATTCAACCAGTTCAACGTTTCTGACAACAATCTTTACGGGGAGGTTCCTTCAGGTTTCAACCGCCAAATGTACTTTTCCAGTCTAGAGGGAAACCCGGGTCTGTGCAGCGGCGTTATCAAAACCCTACCTCCTTGTTCGAAACGCAGGCCGTTTTCTCTGCTTGCGATTGTCGTTTTAGTTGCCTGCGCTTCGCTCCTGGTGGGGTCCATGTTGTGGTACCTGAAGAGCAAGACGCGCGGTAAATCCAAGCAATCGTATATGTCAACCTCGTTTCAGAGGGTTGGGTTCAACGAAGAAGAAATTATTTCAAACTTAACCCGGGAGAACGTGATTGGAGCAGGGAGTTCGGGTCGGGTATATAGGGTGAGGCTGAAGACGGGGCAGACGGTGGCAGTGAAGAAGCTGTTCGGCGGTGTGCATAAGTCTGACACCGAATTGGTGTTCAGGGCGGAGATTGAGACGTTGGGTAGGATTCGGCATGCCAATATCGTGAAACTGTTGTTTAGTTGCAGTGGTGATGAGTTTAGGGTATTGGTGTATGAGTACATGGAGAAGGGGAGCTTAGGGGATGCGTTGCATGGTGAGGAAATGTGTGGGGAGTTGAAGGAGTGGTCGAGAAGGTTTGCAATTGCGGTGGGTGCGGCTAAGGGGTTGGCTTATTTGCACCATGATTGTGTGCCGCCAATTGTTCACAGGGACGTGAAGAGTAATAACATTTTGCTGGACCACGAGTTTGTGCCAAGAGTCGCAGACTTTGGCCTCGCTAAGACATTGCAGCTTGAGACAACCCAGGATGCTGTTATGTCCAAGGTTGCTGGATCATATGGCTACATTGCTCCAGGTCAGTGTTATTTTGTTTTTCCCTATATGAACACAAGGTTTAAGAAACTATATCTCTAACTATCTGATCTTTTTTAGAGTATGGTTATACAATGAAAGTGAACGAGAAGAGCGATGTGTATAGTTTTGGCGTTGTGCTGATGGAATTGATCACCGGGAAGAGGCCAAATGACTGTTCATTTGGTGAGAACAAGGACCTAGTGAAATGGATGACTGAGATTGTTTTGTCACCGTCTTCTGAAAGAGGAAGTGGCAATGTGGGAGGTGGTAAAGATGCTATTATGACCAAGATTGTGGACCCAAGATTGAATCCAAGCACTTGTGACTATGGAGAGGTCGAGAAGGTTTTAAATGTGGCCCTACTCTGCACCTCGGCGTTTCCCATTAATAGACCGTCGATGAGAAGGGTGGTTGAATTGCTGAAGGACCATAAACTGCCATGATAGTGTGTTGAGCTTCACAGGCTCTGTCCACAAAAGGTCCTAACTTTTGCATTGGGTTTTGTCAATTGTCACCACAAGAATGAAAGCGATTGATGTCTCTGTATGCATGAAGTCTTATTTAGGAGGAAATTTTGAGCATATATATTTTTTAAGATTTAATGGCTAAGGAGTAATTTTTAGTTACTCGTTGAATGAAAATGTATATATTGTATTTTTTTTTGTCAAAAGTAAATCTTTTTGTGTATACGATGGCTCTGAATCCTTTCTTTGGTCAAAGTAAGAGGATGCAGGGAATTGGAGATTCAAGTCACAACCATAATGCCCTATAAAGAAATACCTTCGTGCACTCTTTAGCATCATATATTTGCTATGATCTTACTTTTTTCTGTATGCTTTATGAAAATACATCATATATTTAGGTATTATTATCACAAATAAATTTGGATCTTCAACTGTTATTCAAACTCATCCTAAAGAAATATTTTCATAGTAGTCTGCCTCCTAAATTTATTTGTTTAAACATTATTGTTTTGTTTGACAATTCAAAAAAACTTATTTTTACTTCTTTTTTTTTATTTGAAGAATTTTTTCTTGGACAAAATTTTTCATTATTTCTTAAGTTTTACTCTTTCAATATTTACTAAAAGTGTTTTTTTTTTCATAATCTTCATTGTATATTTTTTTAAGATTTACGTTTGAATATTTGTATTTTTTTTTTGTATTTTATTCGTCGTTGTTTATTTATTAACACATGAGAATGTCTTAATTTTAAATATTCAAACTCATAAACAATTTTTTTATTAAGAAATTAAAAAAAAATCTTTATAGTTCTTTTTAGTCTTTAATTTCGTTTTTCACGAAGAATTTTTATTTAGTTACTTTTTTTTTCTTATAATTCAATTCATTTAATATTTGTCAAGTTCAGTCAAATTAAATAATTAATAATGACTTTAGTGTACATACTATAAGTAAACATTTTAACGTAAATAATAATTAATAAATTTAATATAAATATAATATATTATTAATTTGATTTAGTGTAATTTTACGTGGTTTCACACTAATAATGAATTAATCCCTAATTCAAAAAACAATAGAAACTTATTACATATTTTCAATTTCAAATGTGTCTTTGTACCTTTTCTTAATTCTCTTTCCATTTCATGTATGAAATTTAGATATCAATTAAATTTAAGGCTATTACTGATATTATTCTTTATTGTATTATTATAACATTTGTTTATATCGTTCTTTGAAACATGAATATAGATGAGGAGTCTTTGCAAGAAAGATTCATTCAAGTCATTAAGATTAATTATTGTCTTTGATACTATTGACATGGTCTTTAAGAAGAGTTTATTAAGAAAATAAACAACACTAATCAGATATTAAATTTATGAGTTTTAATTCTTATAAAGTATTTAATTTTCTTATTTCTATTTAAGACTTAAACTCATAGATAAATTCCAATACCAACTATATTATTGTAAGTTTATATAAGTATAAGTTTGGATTTGAGTTTAAAGTAACTAGTGTATTTATAGTTATGTTTTTTTTTTTTTATTGTTGAAGCTCGAACAACTTTGGTTTCATGTTTATTTAAAATATTATTTAATATATATAGATCTTGTTTTTATGATTCTATAAATCACTTATACAATAGTGTCAAAATTTTATAAATATTTTTTTTATAAAAGTAAACTTACTCCAGATATTCTCAACAATATATATTATAGAAATTTTCTTACATAATTTTTTTAAATATTCTTTTAATTTAAATTAAATTTTAATTTAAAGATTTGTGTCTCTTCTCCATGAGAAAGTTTGTAAAAGAAACAAGTTCTGGTAATTAAAATTTATGTTTGAATATTTATTGAAGATAAGTACTAGATAAAGTTGAGAGTTGGAGTAGCTTATTGTTGGTGTGTTGGCAGGAAAATGTATATTTTGTTTTATAGGGCGAAATTGTTTTCCTATTTCCCTCCCTAAAAGGCCGAATCTTTCTTCCGCTTCTTTCCCTTTCCCTCAAGAAGGCTTGGTTTTCAAGCAAGGGTGATTCCAATACAAAAAGCTGCCCATCCAATTGCCCGAAAATAAAAATAAAAAGAAACTCTTTTACACATTTCACACCCTTGTAAGCCTACACTTTGTTATGGCTTTATAAAATTCTTTATGCTATAAATATCTGTATAATTATCTTATATCTTTATGTGTATCTCTCTTAAATTATTTTATTTAAACTTTTAATTAATTTGAAAGTTGCAACACTATTTGTCCGTTGGTTTTGTATTATATAAATACAAAAACATGATTGGATTTAAAAATTGACTCTGTTACAGTGACCATTATAGGTTACAACCCATTCAAATGGTATAACCCGAAATAAATAAATAGTAATAAAAGTGAGTCTTAATTTGGAAAGAAGGATACCTTACGTTGCACAGAAGGTATCCACGTGGAGGGTGATGAGTCACGGAGCGCGTGAACAGGAAGCAGGAGGGTAAAATCGGAAACAGAAAAGTTTGAGTTCACGTTCCCCACTGGGTGGCATAAAAAGAAACAACTTAACCGTGGTTAAAGTTTAAACCTCCACTTATCCTCTTGAGTTTAATAAAGTTCTAGACTTCAACATCTATAAAAGAGAGAAAAAAAACCCAAACCAGAAAAACGGATCATTCTGCCACAAACTAGAGGGAGTGGCGTCTTCATAAACGCTAACCTCTGCATTCTTCTCCTTCTTCTCGTACCTTCCATTTTCATCTCTGAGAAAAATGAGAGAGTGCATTTCCATCCACATTGGCCAGGCTGGCATTCAGGTCGGAAATGCTTGCTGGGAGCTCTATTGCCTCGAGCATGGCATTCAGGTAATCCAACTGCTTTTATCCTGTTTCGCCTTCCTCATAAATTCAAGATCCGTTTCGGATATTTCAAATCCAACAACACATTATAAAACGTTCCTTTTTTTAGTTATTTTGTAATTCGAATTCCTTGTTTATGACCAATTGCGTGTGGATCCACTTTGATCTTAACATTTTTCCATGCACGATCAATGGCAATAGCTAAGAAATCGTCTTAAAAAAAATTGAAATCTACGCATGTTCATTGTAGCCAATGTTGAATTTGTTGAGTGTGCAATATGCGAAGAAGTTATTTGGTTGGAATGGGTGGGTGTTGAGCGTTGTTGTGTGGTGTGGTGTTTTATTAGGCTGATGGGCATATGCCGAGCGATAAGACGAAAGGTGGAGGTGACGATGCTTTCAACACCTTCTTCAGCGAGACTGGTGCAGGAAAGCACGTGCCTCGTGCAGTTTTTGTAGATCTTGAGCCCACTGTCATTGATGAAGTTAGGACCGGCGCATACCGCCAATTGTTCCACCCTGAGCAGCTTATCAGTGGAAAGGAGGATGCAGCAAACAACTTCGCTCGTGGCCACTACACCAGTACTCTTTCTTTCCCCCTTTTTCGCGCATTTCACAATATATGCTGTGCATTCTCTTCCATTTTGTAATTACTAATAACATGTTATTTTTCTTACGGTAATCTCTTGAATCAGTTGGGAAAGAGATAGTTGATCTTTGCTTGGACCGCATCAGAAAGCTTGCGGACAACTGCACTGGTCTTCAGGGTTTTCTGGTTTTCAATGCTGTGGGTGGTGGCACTGGTTCTGGTCTTGGTTCCCTTCTCTTGGAACGACTTTCTGTGGATTACGGCAAGAAATCCAAGCTGGGTTTCACTGTCTATCCTTCTCCACAAGTTTCAACCTCTGTTGTTGAGCCTTACAACAGCGTCCTTTCCACGCATTCCCTTTTGGAGCACACCGATGTTGCTGTGCTACTTGACAATGAAGCCATTTACGATATTTGCAGGCGTTCCCTTGACATTGAGAAACCCACATACACTAACCTTAACCGTTTAGTTTCTCAGGTTTGTGTGCTGTTCAACACAAACATTTCAGTGGAAGTAAAAATTCTGATTTTATATCATTTTATATCATCATGATAATGTTTTCAGGTGATATCATCACTGACTGCATCTCTGAGATTTGATGGTGCTCTTAATGTGGATGTTACCGAGTTTCAGACTAACCTGGTACCATATCCCAGGATTCACTTCATGCTTTCATCCTATGCTCCTGTGATTTCAGCGGCAAAAGCATACCATGAGCAGCTTTCAGTTGCAGAGATCACAAACAGCGCGTTTGAGCCGTCCTCTATGATGGCCAAGTGCGACCCTCGACACGGCAAGTACATGGCCTGTTGTCTGATGTACAGAGGCGATGTGGTCCCTAAAGATGTGAATGCAGCTGTAGCTACTATTAAGACCAAGCGCACTATTCAATTTGTTGATTGGTGTCCCACTGGGTTCAAGTGCGGCATCAATTATCAGCCTCCAACTGTTGTTCCAGGGGGAGATCTTGCCCAGGTGCAGAGAGCAGTGTGCATGATCTCTAACTCCACCAGTGTTGCTGAGGTTTTCTCACGCATTGATCACAAATTTGACCTTATGTATGCTAAAAGGGCGTTTGTGCACTGGTACGTTGGTGAGGGCATGGAAGAGGGTGAGTTCTCCGAGGCTCGTGAAGATCTTGCTGCCCTTGAGAAGGATTACGAGGAGGTCGGTGCAGAGCCTGGGGAAGGCGAAGAAGGCGAGGAAGGGGATGAGTATTGATTACCAACTTTGTATGTCATTACTTTTTATTTATGTTTGTTTTCGTGCTTGGTTTCTTTTATGTACTTTCCTTAGTTTTGCTTTCTAAGTTGTTTGCATATGTTGTTTCCATGTGATTGTCCTTGCTCTGGTCCACCACAAAACAACTTCAATGATATGATCGTGGCTCTGTTAGAATTGAAAACTTCATTGGTATCGACGCAATCTTTTCTTCAATATGTTTAGTTTGGTATTATGTTTGGACGTCACTCATGATACTTTCTTTATCGACAAAGTGGAGATATATGTAAAATACTAAAATTTTATACACCAATTTGATACTACTTAGATTTTAACCTACAATTATATTAATTTAACTAAAATACTATACCGACTAACCAAAATGTTGTAGTTTTGCAAATAAAAATTGTATAATGTATTTCACATAATCAAAGTGATAATTGATTTTTTATGTTATCACGAGATCAATAATAATTATGGAAGTTTCCAAAATCTTTTTAATGATTGTAATGTTTGGGTGTGTTACATATATTTATTCAGATGTGAAATTAACCAAATAGGTATACTCCACATCCACGTGAAAAGGTATATTTGTCATTTTTCTTGTTTATATGGACTAAAAAATTGAGTTTACGGGCAACATTAAATATACTTTTCAAAGTTCCATTCTCTAGTTATTTACATCAAAGATCAAATTCCTTTTATTTAATATTTAAGTTTAATTAAAGTATATATATTTTTAATTAAATAAGTATTAATTTTTTTAATTATTAATTTTTTATATTTTTAATTGAATCTGTATTATTATTTTTTGTTAATTGAGTATCGTAAATTTTTATTTTTTTTAATTTAATCTGTATCTAAATATGAGAATCTAGTTCACCCCAATTATAGTCAAATTAAGTGTATGGATATTTCAAAAATTGAATCTTCAATAATGACTAATTAAAAATTGAGTTCAAATTCTGAATTTTTCGGTATTATTTCGACGCTAAACATTAAAAATATATTATATTAATATTTAAAAAAAATTCAAAATATTTTAAAATTTTAAAATCATTGACCATCAACTTATTTTAAAAATACAGCAAAAAAAACAATAAAAAAAAATCAGCAAAGAATATAAATTTTTAAAAATTATTGATGTTGAAGAGTTTTGCATTAAATCTTAACCGTGTAGAAGTAAAGTATGATATTTTTAATGACATTTATCATCATTATTTAAACTACAATATTTATTTTAAACTCATTTAATTAGTTTTAATTATTATACTTAAACAATGTCTTGAAAATAAACAGTAGTACAAATACAAATGCAATTGTGTGACATTGCAGGCCAGAAAGGGAGACAAAATTCGATCAACCCATGTATAGTCACAGTAAATTCTCCTCTTTTTTTTTTTTTACATGGTTTGGTAAATAAAAACTAGTCTTCAGTCAACCCAAGAACTGAGAGAGAGCAGAGAGAGAAAAAGGTGTGAAAACTCATGCGGGTTCTCCCAGGTAAGTAGTTCAAGAAAACTGAAGGTTTTCGTCTCCAAATCATATTTACAGCTTTAACCTAGGAAATCCTTGCATTGCCGGTTCTAGGTTATTATTTTTTTTATTAGAGCCTATGGATAAAAGAAAGAAGAACAAGACACTAGCTTTCGTTTGTAATCAAGAATCTCACACAAATGATGAAACTCAGGTATGGAACTCTCCTATCTCTCACTTCTACCAAACTAACCAATCTTTGCCTTTACAAAATCATCTTCTTGTGAACAATGTTTTATTTTTGTTCGTTTTTTTTTCTTCCTGCTCTGTATGGCTGAGTTCTTTGTTACTGCCGCCACAGAATAACAGACAAAAAATGAATGTCAGTCATACGTAGGGAAACTAATGAATTTTTAAGTAAAGGAATTAAAGATTAATTCTTTATTTTTAAATACTCACTTGAATTTTGTATGTTTGACAAAAGAAATTGTATTATCCACTTTTCTTCCATCTTGGGTATCTTAGGGTAATCATCTAGAGAAGGAACACGAATACCTCGTATGTGAAGAAATATAACATGTATGTATTTCGATTTTGTGTTGTTGAAATACTCCTGCTGAATTTATTTAGATGAATATGATTATTAACAGACCAAGCAACAGAATGCACAACCAAATGTGAATGTTGTTCCGAATGCCAAAATTAGCAGTTCCTCAACTTCACTGGAGAACACACCTAACTCAAATCAGCAACAACAGGCTTCAATTGTTCAACAGCCCCACACTCCTCAAAGTGCCACAGAACAGTTCTTTGCAATGCACTTCGCCACCCAAGCATCAGCACCTGGTGGTGCCCCAAATCAATGGCAGCAGTTTCCACACTTATTTGCCCAGTCAACGTCACCCTTTTGGCAATCTCATCCACCCACCGCCGTGGCTGGCCCATTACTTGGAGCAAATGCCCCTACCATCTATTACCCATTCACTGATCCTGGCATTCCAGCAGCATCTTCCTCAACAACACAGACACTACCTCCTAGTATGTGTTACAATTACCCATGTCCTGTCTTTCCATGTAAGTATGCAACTTTTACTCTTCACATGGCATGTAGTACTTTACACAACAGTTATTTTAGAGTTGAAACTGACACATATGTAAGTATATGAGCATGGTGAATTTTACTACTTGATAGTACACAGTCTTCTATATTATTGTCATCTAGAAAGCAAGAATATAACAAACTTAACAGGACTATAATATAATGGCATAAAACAATATAATGAAGAGCATGGGTCAATGTATACATCTAGACATTTCAAATACTATACTATAATTTGTATAATTATTGTGGTGTTCTCATTTGATTTGGTTTACAAGTTTAAAAGCTATATGGACAATTATTGAATTGTTCAACATGGATGAGTCCGGAACATGATCAGTATTTTGCTTTTGAAGTGTCTGCTTCCTTCATTGTCAATGCCAGGAACAGAATTTAAGCAAAAACATAAAGTTTGATACGATGTTTACAGGTTATTGGGGTCCATCTTCTTACATGACTCAGTTGTACCAAATGCAGCATCCTTATGCTCACAGTTTTCCTGGTGCACTTAACTTTTCTTCAGCAACACCGAAGGTGCCAAGTTGCTCAGCTTCTGGAGAGCATTCTTCTAAAATAGGAAATATCAAACCGCCTTCAGAAATTTCTCTGAAGTACCAACAACTTTGGGAAGCTGAGGTGAGTACTTCTCCCCATGTCACACTCAAATTGTGATCATTATGACTTCTAGTGCCTTGAGTCTCTTGACTACAGACATGAACAACTTCTTTCTCACAGAAAGCGGAGAATGCCAAGCTGCGGAGAGTGACAGATAAATTGCTAGCTGAAGTTTCTGGTTACAAGGATAAGCTAAAGAATCTTCAAGAAGAAGTCTCCTCATTCAAACAGAAAGCAGAACTGACCTTTAAACAAGTTATGGGAACAGTGTCTGCAGGAGCAACTCAACCTTTGAAGAAGAGAGGGAGACCTCCTAATCGATCGTTGGCCTCAGCCGATGCATTAAACGAGTCTTACCTCCCTGCTGGTGGTAAAAGGCCTTCAACGTGTAACTCTCTGTCTCAGAATAAATCACCCTTTGAAAAAGTTAAACCCATCTTTGAAAAAGTCATTCTTAAAAAGGTGGAAAACAAAGAAATAACTACTCGTTTCACGGCTACAATGGCACAGCAGGAAAACAATGTAAACATCTTAAATAGTGTAAAAGATGTGAGCTGCAACACCCAGATTAATCAGATTTACCCAACCAAGTCTACATGTCAAGGTCATGTTCATCAGGAATCTAAGGGAGTCCAGGCATGTGGAATTCGAGTACATGTTAAATTTGGAAAGGATAAAGACTTGAGACCCTCAGAACCAGATAAAGTGTTGAACCATGACAAGAGTGTTTCATCTAAAAAATCTATTGGAAATACAGGAAACGGGAATATTGGGTTGAATTCTGGCAAACATTTGGTAGACACTACAATGGATGTATTAGATGGCATTTTCATCCAACACGGACGGAACATAGCTCCTGGATGGAGTTTGAGTCCTTTGAGATTTGCAGAGGAGGAGGATGTTTCAGAATATATTGAAGGATCAGCTAAAGATGAAAATGAGATCATGGTGGATGACGCTAGCTCCTCTGCTGAAGAAATTGGTGGAACAAAAGACTTAGGTGGTTGGTTGCCCCATGAGTAAATGCCTTTGCAACTAGTCCAAAAGCTATGTTACCTTAACAGATGGCAATAGTGTTTTGTGAAGAAATGTCTTGCTTCTACTTCCTTAACAGTAGAGTTTTTTGATTATGCGATAACTCTGATCAATTGGGATAATCATCCAGTTAGGTGAAGAGTCACCAAATTGCCCAGATTTTTTGTATGAATTACAAAGCAGTATGTAGATTTTTTTTGTTAATATTTTGCCATTTCATTTCAGGGAATTACAAGTGGTTTATCCTTAATGAATCACTTGTTTATACGATTTTGGTAAAAGAAACATTGCAGTTATATTATAATATAATATATATGAAAGTTAATACAACACCAAAACTGAAATACATATGAAATATCATGTTATTTTATTCAAATAGCACCAGTCAAGACATATGCACCGTGTAATTTTTTTATGATAATTAAATAATAAAATAAATAATATATTTATTTTGTAGGAAATTTTTTAATTAAAAAATTATTAAGTTTAAAAAAACTGTCAAATTGAGAAAAACTGTTAAATTTTTTTAAAAAAACGGACATTTGAATGGTAAAATTGATAAAATAATAATTTTAATTTAAAAAAATTTTATTCAAAAAGTAAAATTAAAAAGAAAATGTCGACACTAGCAAGGGTGCATGTCAAATTAAATTTGCTTCCACCTTCCACCCCAATAAACGAAAAAAATATAAATAGTTTCTTTTCTTAATTTTTAATATTAGTAAATTGAATACAGATAAATATATTTTCATGTAAAATCTTTTGGCTGAGTTTTATTATGAGGACTTTTAGGAAAAGACTGCAAAAATTGAAATTAGTTTTTTTATAAATTATTTTGTAGAAATTCTTATATATATATATATATATATATATATATTATAAATATGCTCTTATATATTTTAAAATAATTTCGCTGTTAAATGTTTAAACTTAAGCGCAAATTAAATAAGGACTTGCAGAATAAGGTTGGATTTTTATGCAAAACCGAAAGGTCAAAATTGTACTTTACATTAGTCCTGGGTTTTCTTTATAAATAAAAGTTTAAATTAAGCTCCTGTATTTTGTAAATGCAATATTTATGAGTTTAGTCAATTCATTTAATTTTTAAACCTGAAAAAATTTGACTCAGTCGGTAATGTTATTAGTTATGTAAATTGTCACTGTGCTTATTATTATGTCTAAATTAAAATTATTTATATCTGTTTATTGACGATGTTCTTGTTAATTGGATGGTAAATGGTCAAGCGGTTATGTTTTTGAAGTTGAAGAAATTGATTGAACATTTTATTAGTGATGGAAACAAGTTTAATAAAATAAACTAAAAAAAAAAAGTAACAGCCTGTACCAAATTAACTTCTTTATTTAATCAGATGCGTTTCCACTTTTATTAACAGTCTAAGAATATCATAACGTTTTTACTTCTTTTATTTTATGTTTTCTCATGAATTATAATAAAATATTATTTTATTGGTGATTGAGAATTTTAAAAATTTTCTGAATTACATTAAATAAGGAAACGCACCGTAGATCCACAAAAACTATAGAGCTTTGCTGTTGGCACCCCTGTAATACTTTTTAAACTCCCGACCAAAGTGAAAAGATAAAAATATACTTTTGGTATTTACTTAAAAACACCTCAAAAAACATGTTTTCATTATTAAATTTAACTGAAAAGAAATCGTCTTTATGTTTTTCTTTTTTTTTTTCAAAATCCTTTGATATAATGGAAATAAGTTTTTCTATATAATTTTCCTTACAAAAATAGAAAATTTTAACACAATAGAAATGTGTTTTTCTTTTTCCTTTGTGATTAAAAATAACACAAGTTTCAATATTTTAAAGTAGAAATAAAATAACACGGGAAAAATTGTAACTTGTACGTGGTGTTAAAAGAATATAGTCATCAATTACTTCATTGAGAATATGGTTAAATTGCAGTAATTCCACGCAAACAAACACACAAAAATTTATAAATAATCTTATATAAAAGAAAACACAAAGTTTTGCAATTACTCTAATTTTCTAAAAACTTTTAATGACATTTTTGTATTTAAAATTATTTACATTCAGGGCATAAAATCCGTGATCCGAACTCTATGGTAGAATGTGGGAGGTATTCAATTAAAACTTATGACTTTATTGTTGAAATTTATATAGCAGTTAGCAGAAAATAGGGATCGTGGGTCATCATAAAAGTAATTAAGCCAAACATGTGAATTAATTTCAATGCAATTAATTTAAGCAAGATACATAAAGTACATCAAAATCTTCTCCTATGCCCCAACCATATAGATTCATTCATCATCAAGAGGAGAACAATGATTCCTCATTTAATAATAAAAAAGTCATGAATGGACATTATATTTAATGGTTTATAATCCTTTCTATATAAGAATTCTTACCTTATGGTCAAATGTAGGGTTAACTCAGAAAAGAAAAATGATAGATATAAGCTAATAAGAATACACAGCAAAAAAAGGAACGCGGAGAGAAAAAAAGAAAATAATAAGAAAATATTAAATGGCAATAGAGAATTACACGTGGGTGAGTAGCAACATAACTACGTTACAGCTCCATACATATTCTGAGTCTGAGATGGATAGAGATAGAGTTCCCAATGCATCTATTTCCTCTGTAGGTTAACAGCAAGAACATAACACCGTGTATTTTTTATTTTAATTTTATTTTCAAAAACCTATAAAAGTCAAACAAACTTTCTCTCTCTGTATATTTCTCCGTGTAAAGACTTTATTCTAGTATTGGAAACAGAAAACAGAGTTTGATGACTAGGTAAAAGGAAGTATGTAACAAAATTGGTGATCCCCATTGTGTTTTGATTCCCCAAATTCTCGAACACCGGTTTTCGTAATCCGAAGAATGGCCACAGTTGAGGAGAAGGAGGAGGATGAGAAAGCGAAGCGGAAACCGCCGAGGCCGAAACGAATATGTTTCTCATTCGCGGCGTACGCCAGCACCCTCCTTAACAACCTAAAATCCTCAAACGTTGTAATCGACGAAGGATTGTCGGACCTAGAACTCCGAAACCTAGAATCCAAATTGAAATTCTCGTTCCCACCGGACCTTCGCGCGATCCTCCAACAGGGTCTTCCCATATCACAAGGCTTCCCCAATTGGCGTTCCTCTTCAACACAACAACTCCAAATTCTCCTCAACCTCCCCACCTCCCTGATTCTCCGTCGCGTCTCCAACACGCGCTTCTGGCACCCCTCGTGGGGCCCGAAGCCGCCCGACCCGACCCAGGTGCTTCGCCGGTTGTTAAATGATGCACCGCTCCTCGTCCCGATTTACCGGCATTGCTACATTCCCTCCTCCCCTGACGCCGCCGGGAACCCTGTTTTCTACGTGGATGACAGCGGGGATGTCTGTTTGCTGAGCTTCGACTTGTCGGGGTTTTTCCGGGAGCTTCTGGCGCAGGAAATGGATGAGCCGGTGTGGGCTGCGACGGCGGCTAGGAGGGTGAGGTTTTGGTCGGAGTTGGCGGAGGCTCGGTGCGGGAGGTGGTGGTGGTTTGGCATCGCGAAGGAGGAGCTCGGGGGATGCCTGGATAGGACGGTGTGGAAATTGAGAGAGGGAGGGTGGACGGAGGAGGAGATACGCGAGATGATGACGGTGGAAGAGAAGCCGAAGAGGCACGAGTTGAAATTGAATAACAAAGAGGCCATGGCGCGGCACGTGAGAGTCCTATCATTGGTTTTACTGCGTGCGGGGTGGAGCAGGGAAGATGTTGTGTATTCGCTTGGGGTGGTTGGTGATGAAGAAAAATCCCCCCTCGATTTCCATCAAGAATCGTTAGATCAACACAACGTCAACATCAACGGCTTCTAACCTTGTCGCTTCTCATCTCTCATCACTATTAGTCAACCTGTCGCATCCTACGACGCATTTTTCTTTTTTCTCCTTTTTAATGTTTTTTTAGTTAACATGTTAGGAGTATAATTAAAAATATATATAATACATACAAAAACAAGTTAGATTCCAGAACTATTTTTTTTTGTAAACAAAATAAGGGCGATGAAATTGCAATAGCAAGACCTAGTTTTAGTTTCTGAGTTTATGTGGACTCAGTTTTATTTCACCTAAAAATGAGTTAAAGTATGATTGAAGGAACTAACTAATCCCTCGTTTTGCTGCCATTAAAAAAAGGAACGAATTCATGGGAATTTACATGGAACATGACAACTGAATTGACTCGCCCTATGCGGTAGATGTGCTTCTGTTTCAAGCTTCGTTCCTGGACCACAATTCCGCAATACATATCTGGTATGCTATTTTTTGTGAACCCAAAAGCATTACGCATTTCTCAATTGTAGCGGTTTATTTTTTATTCTTTACTTGCGTGATGATGGGATTTTTTAAATTTTGATAAAAAGGAAGATTATGTAACTGATTGTCACGGGTGTAGCCGTGTAGAGAAAGGGTCATTGAGTTTAGGACAATTGGGCACACTGAAAATGGAATTGGGGAAAAAGTCCTCTCTCTACTTGTTTCTAGAAAACAGTTAAGCTGGGTGATTGCAGTGACGCGAAAGAGGGTGTTACCACCGGCCAAAGAAAAATGTTCCGTGGTTTTTTTTATGCAAGTGGCAACCCTTTTGGAATTTTTAGTTACACATTTTGGATCATTGGAAAATTTAAGCATGGCTACCTCAATGGCCTTCTTCACAATTAGTACAAATTCTACTTGTAGCTTTTTATTTGTTTCAATCACAGGACCAAACCACTTACGCAACACTCATAACTTTCTTAAGTTTTAGTTAGTTAGTCTAATAATTACTACCAATTAAGTGAGATTTATTTTATTGAAGAGTAGCAAAAAAAATAAATAGAAGTTGTAGTATACATATCTTGTTTGAGAGAAACTTAAATGGTATTTAATAATAAATTAAATTATTATTTTTGCGTAATTTAATTATTTTTTTAATGTACACTGCAAAGTTGGTTCTTTGCTTTGATAGTGTTGACTCGTCTCATGCATCAATTAGTTTCTTTCAACATTGAAAAGAATTACTTAATTTGACTTAATTATCGTTATACCCACCCCTTATTACATTGTCCGACCCCTCACTACTCATCAATTTTGTATTAAACAACCTCTTTTATTTATTTATTACTAAATTAAATAAACATTATTTATCACTTTTATATATTTAATGAATGCATTTTTTCCCTCGTTCTATACCTTGATCTGCTACACATGGCTGTGCAATCAAGGGTACATTAAGCTGAACCATAAAGGTGAAAGAGATGGTTACTCTTGCCAACAGTGCTTTCCCTTCAAACCCACGGTTTTAGTCGTAGACGGTAAGGTTGTGTTCGCTTGGCACGATAAATTTAAGTAAGAGTGTAAAAATGTATTTGTGTTAATTTGAGTGAATAAATATGTGTTTTTTTGAATAAATTTTGTGGGTAAAAAAAGCATAAATGTATTTGTATTAATTTGAGTAAATGAATATGTGTGTTTTTTGAATGAATTTAGAGGGTAAAAAGAATGGATTTGAAGATGAATTTTGTGAAAGTTAGTGAGTAATTTAATTGATTAAATAGATTAAAAAAAAGTTTTAATGGATAAAAATTTAAAAATTACTAAAATATCCTTATGGTAAAAATAAAATTAAATGATAATTAGATGAATTAAAAATATTAAAATTTAACAATATAGTAATTATCATTAATTAGTATACATGTTTATATATTTTATTATTATTATTATTATTATTATTATTATTTGCTTTTTAAAAACAAACATGGCCCAAAAGAAGGAAAATCATACTGTTATGGATGGAATCCACTCTGCAATGGATTTGGAAGACTCATTAGTTTAATAAAAAGTGTATTTGGGACTATTATGGATCGGTTCCAGTTGCCATGGATCAAATCCACTCTCACATTTTCTCATGGATTGGTTCCACCCTCATGAGATCAGATCCCTCTCCATCAACCGCACATGCACATGAAGAAAACATATTTAATTTGAGGCTAAAAATGTATTTAAACATGTGTCCCTCTCAAATAACCTCAACTTAATCGGAACTGTAAAATCAGTGAATTTCGCAAATCGTCACCTTTTCTTACTCTTAAATCCACCTAAATGAACGCATATATCACTCCTAATCCATCGTTGCCGCTCTCTATGAATAATTTGAAGTGAGCAGATCCTAAATCATTTTCTGGATTCACTTTTCTTTCCTTCCCTCTAATATTTTCTCTCTTATCCTGCCTTTTAAGGTTTTCAATAATGTTTTATAAAAAAAAAAAAACTCTCATACTTATTACAATAAATTGAGACATCTAAAGTCTTAAAATTAAGATGTAGATCTTAATAATAAAATTAAACATTTCGAGTTATTTTCTCTTAACAATAATATACAAAATATTCTTTTGTAAAATATTGAAGTGCAGATAAAAGAAAATTGTAGGAGTGTGGTCCAAAAATAGTAAGTTGTTTAAAATAGATATTATGAAACCTATTTAAAATAGAATAAAGCTTAATGTGAAATTCTAATAAAACCCTAATATTGTATGTATTCATGGTAGTTATAATTTTATATAAAAAATTCATTCATTTGTTTAATTTTGTAATTTTATATATTTTTATGTTAACATTCCTAAAATAGTGGTTGAAAGCTTGTTATTGAATGTGAATTATATGAGTTAAAAATGTTTCTCTTAATGGTTCAATATCGTTCTTCTTCAGATTCTACATTTCTACTCTCTTGAAATTCACAGTCATCTTAGGTAGATAACACCAACTAGAGTTGTCAAAATAGATAATCCGACTCGATCCACCAGAAGTTTGTCAGTTAGTGAGTCAACCCAACCCGACTCACTTATTAGCGAGCCAAAAAAATTAAAATATATTTATGATTAAAATCTAAATAAACTTCAATAGAATCCAAATACAATTCAAAAGGATGTTAAACTCTAACTACAAAACAAAATCACAAAAAATACCAATGTGTTGGCAAAAAAAAAAACCTAATTTGATCCAAATACAAAGTCACACACAATAAAAATGCTTGTGTGACCCTTTATTTTTGGGTTGGCTCACCAACCCGACTCACCATAGGTTCAACCCGGGTGAGTCGGGTTCTAGGTGTGTCGGGTCAAAAATGAACTCGTATTAAAATTTGTAAAAAAAAATTAACCCAACTCGGGCTGAATCCGTAATGGGTCGGGTTAACTCGCGAGTTCCAACCCATTTTCACAACTCTAACACCAACACATAAGAACAAATAGAGTAAGCTAGAGATGATTTAAAACTTATAAGTTTTAAATTGAAAGAGAATATTCTAACAATTTTGAATATAATGACACATCATACAATCACACCACGAACCTCCTACCAAGGTTCATCAAGTACAAACAAACATGAAGACACTGGCGGATCTTGACCAAGAGTTCTGGAGGGGCCAAAGTAATATAATGATTTGATCATTTGATTGGATCATTAGTATAACGCTTCAAAGAATTACGCTTCTATAAAAAAATGAAGAAGTATAATTTATCTTGTTTTCATTTTTCACATATAGTTTTTTTTATCTCGTGAGCCTTTTATAACTTTTGCAAAATGAATCTATTATCTTATTGTTCATCGATATACTTTTTTTAATATATTAAAAAATAATTTACCATAATCTAATAAAAGATTGGGAGACATAATTATTAGAGGAAAATATATTATAATCAAGTCACAATTAAAGATCGATTACAAAAAACACATAATACATTGTTTTTTGCTTCTATAATCATAAAAAATGAGTATACAAAAGGCTCATGAGATAAAAAATAATTTTAATAATTATTAAACTAATATTTCATCATCAAGTCAAACAAGAAAGACTTACATTTTTTTTTCTTCGAGAAATGAAGGAAACAAATGAGAAATGAGAACAAAAATAATGACTATCTGTTTGACTTCATTTCTTCTTCAAAAAAAAAAGTGAGAGTAAGAGATGAGTACAATTTTGTAAAAAATAAGAAGGCAATGGCAGAAAAAAATAAAAAAAAATTCTTAATAAATGTTTGGTTTAATTACTTGGTTAGTGTTTCTAACAATGTCAAGTTAGCCCTCCAGTTTTTTTAGTCTCAATTTAGTTCCAATTTTTTAGTCCAAATTTGAATTTTTAGACGAAAACAGAGACCAAAAGAGTAATTAAACCTAAATATTTTTATTTTTTATTAAATTTGATTTTATGTTTTATTATTTATTAACATTAAATGTTGTATTTTATAAAAGAACTAAAAAGAGATAATTTAATTTCTATCAATTTTTAAAATATACTATCTACAATTTTAATTTCAAAATTTTTAAAAATCTCAAAATAATATATATAGTTTTAAAAAAAATTAAAAAATATTGGGGGGGTCATAGCCCCTCCCTGCTAAACTAATGCTCTGCCACTGCATGAAGAACTACATACTCGATCTTCGGAGGACCAATGTATTGACTAGTGTTATGAGATTGTGCACCTGTCAATGCTCAATCGCTCTTGACTATCAAGAGCTATATTTATATTGTGGGTAGATAGTTTTTCCAACTCGACTGACCATGACATGATAAATTCAATATCTCCTCGGAATATGACTAATGCCATCACTCTAGATACGAATTTCCCTCAACTCTTACAACTAGTAATTGTTGCCTATTTGACTTCGATCATTAATAGAATTAAAATGATCTCACCTTTGTAGCTATCATCAATACACCCCACACCAAAATCAATTCATGGTAGGATTTCCTCTCTCAAAATAACTATTTTAATATTTCGTTCATATACATATTAATTTATAATAACACTACTAAGACAGAAGCATAATCACTAAAACAAATAACAAAATATAATATATCATGCATAGTTCATTCATCACAATCTCATAAAATCTTAGACTTTTAACCAAAGATCACAATTTTCTCAAAACTACTGAGACCCCAAACCGGATAAAAAAACATTTAGCTACGGTTCAATGTCCTCACTGTTTCATCGTTAATCATTCACTACATCATTTTGCAAAGAATTAGTTAAAGATTAGTTAAGGATTCTTTAATTGCAAATATGCAAATTTGTTGTAGTGTATATCTTTCTATGGTAGAAGATTGATCCAAATCAAGATGACGATCTTTCCTTCCTAACTTAAAATTCTCATTGTTGTCTTTGCAGCTTCTCCTTCGCAATATATTGTTTTCTTATAAGAATGTTGAGTTAAATAAACTATCCAAATACAAATGGCAAGCAAAACACGTATTTGAATGACACATTTCATTATACATCTTGAATTCCTATGTATAGATGATCTAAATATGTCAATTACTTTTTTTTTAAGAAAAATGATATTTTGACAAACTTTGATAAATAATGATAAAATAAAATCCTAAAACTTTATTATTTTATTTTTTAAAATTTCATAAAAATGTAAAAAAATACTTTATCTAATAATTTTGTCAAAAATTTATTTATCAAAAAATCATTTTTGTACTTTTTTATGGACCTCACATTACTCCTTTCCCTCTACACCTGTTGAGATGAAGACTAATAATATTTGTAAGCACTACCACATTGTCACTAATTGTAAAATAAAGATGACAAAAGTAGAAAAGGGTAAAAAAAATATTACTCCAATTTAACTTAAAAAAAGCATCTAAAAGGATAAATATTTTGTTCTCACTGTTTTATCCATGGAGCATGATTAAAAATAATCTAAACATTATCATTGAAGTATGAATTACTACTCTTCAGGAAATTATGTTGGGTAATAATTTATCAACTTCTAATTCAAATGATTTGCAAATAGTAATAAAAAGAGATTTTTTTTTTTCTGACAAAAAATTAAAAAGAGAAAGATATTCGTATTTTGTTATCAAAGAAATTTGAGATAAGGAAATAGCTCATCTGTTTTTTTAGTTATTTTATAATAAACAATTTTCTATTTATCTTAAGATACATATTCTATCCATTTTTAAATATATACTTTTTAAAATTAATTATTTCGAATTAAATAATTAAATGAACAAAATAGCAATGTATAACCATGTACAATGAGCTGCACCTGCTTGATCTGATGGTCAATATTAAAGATTTATAAAATAAAATAAATTAACGAAATCTTTCTTAAATTGAAAATGATTATTTTTTATTCGGCCTACTTAATTATAATCTACACAGATTTAGAATAAATTAGTATGTAAACTTAAGTGATGATAAATTCTTTTTATAAAATACTAAATACTAAATTAGTATGTAAACTTAAGAGTATATATATAATTTAAAATTAAAATTAAATTAATTAACATATTTTTAATTTTTAAAATCTCATACTTTTTCTAAAATCAAAGATAAAATAATCCATCGAACCCACTAAGTCAATAAAAAATTATCGATTGTCATTTGACACAATTCACCCATATATAACTTGTTTATGCAAACCAAAGTAAAAATAAAATAAAATTGCAGTTGCGTTGAAATTTAGAAAGTACATAGTGGATTTACTATAACAGGATTAGTCTATTTTGTTTTTAGTACACTAAAAAAAATATTATAAATTTTAATTTTATTTAAATTTAATTAATAATTGGAATAATTAAACCTGTAATTAATATTTAATAATAAACCATACAAAAATTAAAGCTGAATTTTCAAAATTAAAATAAAAGCAGCATTTATATTTAAGAAAAAGTTTAAATTTTCAAATAAAAAATAAATGATATAACTTTTTTTAAGAATAAATACATATTAACATTAGCATAACTTGCATACCAAATCCAAATTCTTACACAATTACCTCAAAAGTAAAAAAAAAAAAAACACTAACATTACAATTTTATACTTAAACATTTGTTGTTATTCTAAAAATAAAATATAATGAAACTGAATTATATAGAATATGAGTGTTATTTAACTAAATTTCAATATTAAATTGAATTTGAAATAGTGCTATCTATGGTTTTATTGGATTATAACCCAAATCAAACGGCTTGGACTAATTTAATTAAAAGCATTTTTTCTCTAAACCATAATTAAGCAATTCAGTTAATTTAATTTAATTTAAATATTTTCTACTTGAATTCAGAATCATCTCCATCACTTAATATATATATATATATATATATATATATATATATATATATATATATATATATATATATATTTTTTTTTTTAATTTATTTTTTATAATTTTTATTTATTTTTTTTTATA
>Ga0214542_1001971_pt1 | contig 42544 bp, 16 predicted proteins | sample CNSS1metaG_FD_160096 | JGI IMG/M metagenome (GOLD analysis project Ga0214542, IMG submission 160096) | Root nodule microbial communities from cowpea collected in UCLA plant growth center, Los Angeles, California, USA - CNSS1 | ecosystem: Host-associated > Plants > Roots > Nodule | place: USA... | reverse complement strand
TATATATATATATATATGTATGTATGTATGTATATGTATCAACTAGTAGTATTTATAAACATAATTAATCCAACTGCAATTTATTACTATTTATATATGTGGATAGTTACAAACATTATTTAAAGAACATTTAAGATGAATTAAATATTATTTTATTGGTAATAAAAAATAAAAATAAAAAATTGTAAATTGTATACATTTTTATTTTAAAAACTTTTGAATACAATTAATGGAATTTTATTTTAGCAAATGATTTGTATATCTATATATTTGTTAGTTGAGTAAAGTTAAGTATTGGTTAAAAGATAAAAAACTTGAGTATTAATTTAATTTGGCATAAAAATTTACCATATATTCACAAACAAGACACTGTACATAGATAATCTTATTTTTGAAAGTGAGTATTTACGACATAGTTACATAGTTACGGATTACATAAGCTTAATTTCAATGCTATAAATTAATGTTATTGTTATTATTATTATTATTATCATAAAATGAATAAGCTCTTAAAAATTTCCTTTATTAATCGTAAGGTCCTTTAGTGATATACGTAATTAATACTATTAGTTAAAATGATAATATTTTTCTTTCCTCACTATTATAAATAAAATGAATAAGCTTTTAAAAAATTATTTTGAACACAATATTTAACTTATACACATTTTTTGTATATTTAAATATGGGTTTAATATTTACACAATCAATGAAAATTATGTCTATACGATGATTTTAATGTAGTCATAAATTGTTCAAAACTATCATTACATCACAAACTCAGTCACTGCTTAGGAAATTGGACTCTTGTAATGGTGTGTGAACTCATTGGATGTTAGACAAACTTTTCCGATAATTGTTTAACACTTGAACTTTCTTGTTTAAAGTTTTAACTAAAATCATTACCAGGGAATTTAATATTTAGACTGATATCATTTCTATTACAGATATTTTTAGACAGGTATTTTGGAAGATATTTTAATTTTTAATACACATTTTCTAACTCAATTATTCTTAAAAGTGAAAAGAAAAGACTAAAACAACAAATTAGCATAAATTTATTTACTTTAAGAATTAAAATATATTCTATCATACTACATAATAGGTTTGGAAGATAAAAATATTACATATAATTAAAGCCATCAATTAATAATGTTCTGCAATATTCTTTTAAGGAGGAAAAAGAAAGTAACCTAATTGTGATAAATTTGCTTCATAGTTATTAGTATTATGTCATAAAATTTGCTTCTAATATTTACGCAAACTGGAAATACACAGCAAAGGGTAGTTATTGAGTTATTTAGGAAATTATATCCATTATTTTTTACATTATATATACATAGAAATAGTATTGCTTTGAAGACATACTTATTATCTCTGTACCCAAAAAGAAGGAAAACCAAACAAGTCTTTACCCGTACTGAAATTGTTTTTGTAATTTGAAAGAAGAATGATATTTTAATCATTTTTTTTACCCACTTTTAATTTATCACTTCAGTGATTATTAGATCACCATATTACATCATTAAAAAAAATCAAAATAAATAATTTTTACAATACTAAATTAAAAATAAGTAAAAAAAGATACGTTAAAATATCATTTTTTCCGTTTGAAATTATACATTAAAATGACAAATTTGGAGAGCTTTGCTTTAATAAATTAAGGAATTTATTTGCGTCAGCAACATATAGTTAGATCTTTCTCACTGCATGTTAAGAGTGGGAGATATTATAGGGTTAGTAATAGTATTTTAAAGTTGTTTCAATTTTTTTCCTAGTCAATTAATCTAACTTTTAAAGAAAAAATATTATTGTATTAATCAAAATAATTACTTTTACTGTGTTCAATAATTAAGTTTAAATGTAATATATAAAACTATGAATTATTTAAAATTCTTTAATTTTTTATATAAAAAAGTAAAATTAATTATTTAAAATGTATATAACATAGTACAAATCATAAATTACATTTTTGTAATGTAAAAAAAAATAAAAAAATCCATGGCAAAAATAACTAATATATTGAAAAATAATATTATATTGTCTCTTATTTCTATAACGGTCCTAATGGAGTTCACACAAATTTTGGAAATTGCATTGATTTTAAAAGGTTATTTTGACATAATTTTAAAATTGAAAAAGGTACGATTGTTTAAGCTTAAATAATTTTATTTATAACTATTTCTTTCAGGGTTTCCTTGCTTAATTATTATTTCTAATTTTAGGAAATATTATCAGAATATTTTGTATGTATTGTTTTTCTTTTAATTCCAAAATAGTATAAATTCTTGATGTAACATCCCAAAATGTTACTATGAATAACATAGCAACTAAATATATTTTATAAACAACTTAAACATAAACATGTAAATATAAATATAAGTACATAAACATGCATAAAAGAATTATAACCCATTTAAATACATAAATTAAGAAAACAACTCAAATAATATATATATTACGCACGTCTTTTAAAAGGGTAAATTAATTTTTTCAAAATTAAAGAAGACTGTATTGCACTAACACCTTCTAAAAACACAAGTCTTACTTACTTTGAAACATTTTTAATTGAAAAAGTAACTTTTCTGTAAATTACTAATAAATAGCATAAGAAGCTTCCCCTCAAGTTTTCTTGTAAGGCATGCCATTTTATTTTATTTACTCTGATGTTATTAATATGATTCCTATAATTCCAAGACAAACTCTATATGAACATTCATTAATTTCCCTTACTCAAATAACATATATGTTTTATGAGTTTCTGTATAAAATAAAATCATTATTTTTAATTATTTATCCTATTAAAAGGGATTTTTATTTTCTTAATTATCTAATCTGTACTTAAACTATTTTGCAAATTTTAAAGTTAAAAGTTTAAATGTTCATATTCTATATATACACCGAGAGAGATGATGCATTTTACGTATATTTATTAATCATAAATATTCTTATAATGCATATGTCCGTGATACCTGCAACAAGTTTGAAGAAGTGTGATTCCTCTGCTTGAAAATGGCAGAAGTTTATGAAGGAAGAAAAGAAGTAAAAGGGAGGAAAAAAGAGGAAATAAGCCCTTTGGAATAAAAAAATTGATTCCACTATGTTATTTTTTATGATACTTTTGTGATTGTTGTTATTATCATTATTAGGCTTAATCAAGTTGGTTAAATTTTGAATGTCTCAGGAGGATGCTTGTAAACGCAAAATGCAGAATCCAGTACATAGTTTAAGGAAGCTAGGTACTGTTGGGAATAAAAAGGTTAAACTTGATGACATTGATGAGTCTTCTGCACGTGAGAAGAAATTGGGTGCAAAGATTGTATCAGTAGAAAAGAAAGAAAAGCTGAAAAACTGGGACTTGGTTATAAAGCAACAAAAAGCAGTGTCTCCCATTCGTGGCACTCTTAAGAATCACAAACATATTTCTGGAAGTACTTCAAGTGGTAGTAACATTCAAAATGGCACTGAGGAAAGCCACTACGATGTTCAAGTAGCATCATTAGATAAGCATTTGGGATTTTCTGCAGAGGATTCGGTACTCAGTCCGAAAAAGAGAAACTCGTTTGATGAAACTGTGTTGAGTTTATCTTCAGATACGCTGGCCTCTTCATTTGGAAAAGAGCAGTCCTCTGGAAATGTTGGAGGAAGTTTGAATTTGGAAGAAAGAAGAAAGGATAACACTGCCATTAACACAGATAAGAGAAAGGAGGTTAGTCCTATAGTTGAAAGTAAACAGTTTTCCAATATCCTGGGACAAGTTTGCATGCAAAATATTTTAAAGCCCTGTACCAATCAAGAGAAATCAAAAAACTTATTTGAGAACCCTGAATCATTATCCCACATGACAATTTGTGATAATAATTTGCACCGGTTTGATGGCAACACAACCACCCTGCATGTTTCTCAACATCTTTCGGCATTTCAAGGGGGGCAGAGTTCTGGCATAAATACACAAGCGTGTGAATCTGAAGCTTTGAGTTACGCTGGAAAATTCATTGATCACTTGGGAGGTCCAGTTTTTCAACCTAAACATGCAAATACAAGGACATATTTGGAGCCTTCACCCTCTTATTCTGCTTCCTGTGATGAAATAAATGAGAGACCTGAATTTCCATTCAGCACATATGGAAACAAGGATAATTCGTTGTCAGGCACGTTTTCTGCAGATATGGTTGCTGGATGGGGTAAAGGAAGTGTAAGGAATCACTGCATGGAGCAGAACTCTTACGGTTTACCACTCAATTCTCATGGTGAGCTAATCAACTTCGGTTCAGGTGGAAAAGTTGGGATGATCCAGCCAGAGACATCATGTACTTTTAGAGGTTCTTTAATGGAACATGTGAATAATGTTTTCCATGAAAATAGTCAGGACTATATAAGGATTGGTAAGAGGCATGTTGTTCAGAAGACTCCTCAGGACCGGGGCAATCCATTTCCGCATTATTCAGGCAGTTGGTTAGGTGTTAGAGAGTCACACAGCAGGAAGAAAGAAGATATCTACCCGCATAACTCTGATTGTTGTTCCAATCTCCATGTCCAGCAGCCTCTTGATTCAGAAGTGAACCTTCTCAGAAACCCTTTCATTGAACAAAATCAACTTGACAAGGTGCCAAATCATAGGGAATATGGAATGATTTCTCCAAGAGGAAGCTCGGCTCTTGTTTCACCTAATTCAAGCCAACCAACAATGAGGTTGATGGGAAAAGATGTTCCCATTGGTAGAAGCAGCAAAGAAAAGCAGCAGATTTTCGGAGGAGTTCTTTGGGCTCAAGATGAATCCAGAAGAAGGCATTATTCTGAAGATGATGATTCTATGTTAGGAAGATGCTATATGCGTGATTGGGCTTCTGGTTCTAAATTACAGAGACAAAGTGAGCATGTGTTACAATCTGTGAAAATTCAAAGCAATCGAGCATTGCAAAGTACCATGTTGATGAAAGGTCCAAACTCTGAATTTCTCAACCTGCAAAGTGATCGTATATCTCAGAATGCAAGCCTTGGAACAAGCAGAAATATTAGCACTAATCTGCGTCCTATTTCCCAAGCACCTGCTTCCTGTGCAATATACACAAGGCAACAAGAACACTTGCCGGAGCAGTTTGTATCTGGAGCTAAAACACAAACACCAGGACTCTGCTTTCATTCTCAGGTACCATCCAGTCCTTACAATTTCCATCTGTCTACTTTAAGCAACGGTGAGCAGAATGAAGAGAAGAAGCGCCATCGTGTGACAAATTCAGCGTTTGGATTTCCTTTCTTGCACCCGATTGTTGAAGAACAGGCCAAATCATCTTGGTTCAAGAGGTCCCATAGCAGTTTTCCAGCATCTTCATTAGGCTCCACATATCAAAAGATGCCCGAGAGCTCTACTACTACAAGTTTTCATCAAAATTCATGGAGAAATGATTCAACTACCACATTCGTAAATCATTCAGATGTTTTGTATCCTAATTCTGGGACTTCTCACTATCCCAGGAACGCCCCTCTTTCCGCATATGCTTCAGTTTCCACCGTTGCCAAACCACCCTCTGCCATAGATGGTTGTAGAAACATACTTATGGTCAATGACAGAGTGAAATTAGATGATATGATTGCCAAATACCAGAATCCATGCACCAATGCCAGGAAGAGACCCGGAGCTAATACTTTTGATCCTGCAATACCTAACAAGTTACTTAACAGAAAAAACTCAAGTCCCATGACAGGGCTGAGTCGAGTGACTTCAAGTGCAAATTTGCGGCAAAACACCAAAGAAGTTGAACTTAATCTCCAAGTGGGTGCAAGAAGTGAATGTGTTTTGAATGAAGCTCGGAATCTAAATCCCAGAAGCCATCTTGGGTTTGATTCTTCTGACCAAGATGACGTGGTGGTATCAGGTCCTGTGAAACTTGGTCCTGGTGCTAAGCATATTCTGAAACCGTCACAGAATCTGGATAACTCAACACCGATCCATTCTGCCATTTCTATTGCTGCGACTTCTGACTGTGGTAGGGATCTAGAACTTCAAGGAAAATTGACAAAAATGTACATATTTTAAGCGTAAATCATCATTTATGATGAGACCTTTTGCCTTAATAGTTTATGGACACCCATGAACATAACAGAATCGTCCATGTATAATATTGCCAGCTTGTGGGAAATTGATCTTTTATCATCTTCGCAATCCTGGGAAATGCTCAATAGCTTTTGACTAAACTCTACCGTTTGCTGCTTTGAAATTAGTGAAACTGGTAGTTGCAGATTTTTTTTACTAAACTACAATTACATAGAAATATTGTTATATTTTTTGTTATTTGAATCTCAAGGATGGGATTGTTATAATTTCATCAGAAAATTTCCTACTGAATTACCACTCAAAATAAAATCTTCTTGTTTGAATAATCAAGTAGAATATAAAGTCTTCATGACAGGTTTAGAATCATTAGAGTCACTAGGACGAAAGCTGTAATGATAACAGGAAATTTAAAATTAGTAATCAAACAATCAAAGAGTACCAGTATATAATAGTAGTTTGCTTAAATCATTTGAAAATTATGAGTTAGCACATATGCAAAGTTTTATGAATATGAAGGCAATTAAATTAGCCCTAATACGTTAGGATACAAACTTTTGATTGAAAATTTGAAAACTTTGCTTTAACATACAAATTGTTGTTGGCCGAGTATGTTGAAAAATTGTAATGAGTATGCAAAATCTTCTAAAGAATGTAAAAAATAATAATAAAATTATTCAATGGATCTTATATCCATTAACTTATACATGAACTAATTTTAATTTGTGAAAAGTATTTATTTTTTATAAAAATGTTTATGCAGAATCTTATTCAAACGCAAGAAATACATGCAATCATGAGAGTGTGCTGTTTGATATTGACGGAATTATTAATGATTTTATCTTATCAAATTTACTAACCAAAAAAAAAGAGAATAAAAAAGAAAAGAGAAAAACGAAATAAGTAGAAATAGTTTGCATGGTGACAAAATTAGTATTAAGATATTTCCCCTTTCACTTTGTTCACAGAATACAAGAGTGAGATATTTCTGTTCTTTACACCATTACTCTTATCCATTGTCCAAACTCAAAACATTTCTTCAATTTATGATTGTTCAAAGTTCAACTTGTTCCCCTCAACACAGCTAAAAGTTGTTAGTTAGTTACTCACCTCAAACGAACACAACCATTGAAAGATACTGAAAGCCATGGCATGTTCTCCTTCTCCAATATCGTCTTCATTCACATTTGCCAATCCATCATCACTTCCGAGGCCCAGAAACTCAGTTTGTTGTTCTCTAAGCCCTCGAGCTATGGCGAAAGAGCTTTACTTCAACCATGACGGTTCAGCAACAAAGAAGTTGCTGGTAAGGACTAATAGTTTTGTTTTGGTTATTGACAAGCTGTGAGTGAATTGGTGTGTGATTGTGCAGGCAGGGGTGGACATGGTGGCTGAGTTGCTTGGTGTTACATTGGGTCCAAAGGGGAGGAATGTTGTGCTGCCCAATAAGTATGGACCACCCAAGATTGTAAATGATGGAGAAACTGTTCTCAAAGAGGTGCTTCATCATTAACCATGTTCTTCTTCTCTTTAGAGATTGATGTTCTTTCTTTTTGTACCATGGTCGGTTTAAGGTTCTCAATTTGGAAATTAAGGTTCTCAAGCATGCCATATTTTTTTTCCCACGATTTGGTGGGTGTTTTTCATATTGTCTTATTGCTTGTGTGCTTAATAAACTTGTCTATAATCTGGTCTTCTAGTAATATGGTTTTGTGAACTTCTCTTTCCTTGTTACTTAAGATTGAATTGGAAGATCCGTTGGAAAATGTTGGTGTGAAATTGGTGAGACAAGCTGGTGCCAAAACCAATGACCTAGCTGGTGATGGCTCAACTACATCTGTTGTTCTTGCTCATGGCTTAATCAGAGAGGGGACAAAGGTAAACAAAACCACCTAAACATGAGTCTCCTATTACATCAATCACGGCAAAATTATTTCATGTTAGCACATATGAAAAGTTGACATGTGTTGCTATATTAAAAAAATCCTATGGTTGTCAAATTTGCAAATAAAAGTTGAAGAAACATTAGTTTTTAGTTCATGCTTTGATCACCATGTTAATAACTTTAAAGGGGTGTTCTTAACTTTGAGTTCTCAAGCTCCTTTTTTCTTTCTCTAGGTTATTGCTGCTGGAATGAATCCTGTTCAAATTGCTCGTGGGATTGAGAAGACAGCAACTGCACTTGTTTCTGAACTCAGTTCCATGTCAAGAGAGGTAGGATCAGTTCATTTCTTTTTGAAAAGTTAAAACATCTAGATTATTAAAATTTTGAGAATCATAAATGTGCATTACGACTCACACAAGGAATTAACATTATTTTCAACTCAAAACCTTTTAAATTAATAAATTTACCAGTCTTTTTTCTTATAAAATGTTCAACTTTTTCATTTTTTACCCAACGTGAAATTTAAACTCACTTTGATTCCCGGCGTTGATTTAATTATGATTTTTGCTTTGTGTCAATTGTTGGTTATAGCTTGCAAAGTGTAACAACATTGATTGCACTTGCAGGTTGAGGATCACGAACTTGCAGATGTTGCAGCAGTAAGTGCAGGGAATGATTATGCAGTTGGAAACATGATTTCTGAGGCACTGCATAAGGTAGGCAAAAGAGGAGTAGTGACAATTGAAACCGGAAAAAGTACTGAGAATAGTTTAGAGATTGTGGAGGGAATGCAATTTGATCGTGGATATTTGTCCCCATACTTTGTCAACAATAGAAGAAAGATGACAGTAGAACTCCACAACTGCAAGGTATCATCATTTGGAGTTTGGAAGAACTTGTAAAAGTGCTTATGATTATCTTTAAGCTTGACTCAACAAGCTTCATGGTTGAGCTTATGCATCTTTCACATTAAAGCTATTACCAAGTTCTATTAAAAATGTGATGCAATTAAATGATGATAAATAATTACATGATGCATAGTTACTTGGTTGCAGTTGCTTTTGGTGGACAAAAAAATCACAAACCCAAAGGAGTTGATCAACATACTGAACAATTCTGCAAAAGAAAAGTACCCAATTGTGATAGTTGCAGAGGACATTGAGCAAGAAGCTCTAGCTCCTGTCATCAAAAATAAACTTAGAGGGGCGCTTAAGGTAGCTGCCATTAAGGCTCCTGCCTTTGGTGAACGCAAGACTCACTGCTTGGAAGACATTGCCATCTTGACTGGAGGTACAACATCCAACACTTCAACTTATAACCTTTAATATGTTTTGTTTGCTGATATGTTTGGACAACAAGAAACAAAAACTTTCTCATTTAAAAGTTTAAGTTTATCTTAGTAAGATTTGTTGTTTGTTGGATCTATCGTGTTACATGTTATAGGATCATTGTTGCACCACTTCCAAATCTCTAGTCTCTTGTTGGAAATATATATGTTGAGAAAGTGTGTTTGAGATTCTACATCGGTTAGAGATAAGACAAATTTATGTTATAAGTGACCTTATAAGGAAGTGCAAACCTCACCTTACAAGTCGATTTTATAGAATTGAGTTAGATTTAAGATCCATTTCTTAAAACAGTATCAGAGTAAATATCGTCTTCACTTCAGCTTACAGATTTGTTCACAAAATCCCTATCTCCGGCTTTGTTTCAAGAACTTTTTTTCAAGCTTGGCTTGATGGAGGCTCTCAGCAATAATTTTATGCTTTTCTGTTCACCTTTTCTGTTTTCATTTATGTTATTCTGTGCTATTATCATCTTTGTTAAACTTCTATTAGAATGCATCAGTAGTTAAAATGCTAAGTGGAAGTTCCATTTTTACATGCGTAGTCTTCACCCTGTAGTTTATTCTGCAATACAACATTAGTTCTTACACCCTTTGGTTTTTTGTAATTGATATGCTGTTTTTTCAGGTACTGTGATTAGAGAAGACATGGGTTTCACCCTAGAAAAGGCTACCAAGGATGTTCTGGGTTCCGCTACAAAGGTAGTCATAACAAAGAATTCTACCTTAATAGTTACTGATGGGAGTACAAGATCACTTGTAGAGAAGAGGGTTCATCAACTGAAGAAGCTTGTTGAGGTGCATACACAGCTTTCAAAACCATCACATCTCACACTTGACCAGTGTTAAATTTTGAAAGTAACATGATCTATGATTAACATATTTCACAGAATACCGTGGATAAATTTCCCAAAAAGATATTGAATGAAAGAATAGCAAGATTATCAGGGTGCATTGCCATTCTCCAGGTATTGTGAGTTTCATTTCAATTTGCTTGGACATTTTGGAGTTTGAGAATTCGGATTAAATATATTTTTAGTTCCTAAATTTTGATGTAAAATTGAAATTCGTCCATGTTCAAAATTTTAATATATTTTGGTCTTCGGACTTTAAAAATGAATAGATATAGTCTTTTTAATCCAATTACGTTAATTTTTTTTGTGTCGAACGTGTTTCATGTTAACATTCGAGTTATTTACACCCTTTAACATGTTCCTACTTCAATGTCAATCGGAAAACACGTTTCCACATCAAAAAAATCTAACATAATTGAGGTAAAAGAAATATATTCATTCATTTTCAAAGTTTGATGACCAAAATGTATCAAAGTTTGGCACAAAAACAAATTCTAACTTTACATCAAAGTTCAAAGATTAAAAACATATTTAACCCTTAAGAATTCTGCTTCCTTTGAGATAGTTCATATACCTTTCAGCAACTTGAATTCAAATCATAGGTAGGAGCACAAACACAAGTGGAGCTGAAGGATAAACAATTGAGAATAGAAGATGCTCTAAATGCAACCAAGGTATCTATTTCATTTTCATGGCTATAACAAGTTAATTTGCCACCATTTTTATGGTCAATCTTCCTACTTTGAACATGGCAGGCTGCAATAGATGAAGGTGTAGTAGTTGGAGGTGGTTGTAGCCTTTTAAGACTATCCAAAAAGGTGGATGCTATAAAACTACTTCTAGACAATGAAGAACAAAAGGTTTCATTCCACTCCACTAAGTTTTCCATGTCATGTTTGAAGTTTATGATTTAGCCAAACTCTTGTTTTAAATATCCCTCACAAGTTTTTGTTTTGAGTTCTATCTTTTTTTTTGTCTGTTCAAGATATGGAATTTTTTTGTGTGTATTATGTTCAGATTGGAGCTGAAATCTTCAGAAGAGCTTTAAGCTATCCTGCAAGATTGATAGCGAAAAATGCTGGTGTAAATGGCAATGTTGTCATAAATAAGGTATTGAGCCTCTTGGGAGTTAATCATTTGCTAAACATGATTAAGAGTTAATCATCACATATAAAATATTGTTAAAAAACAAAACATTGGTAGAAGAGAGCAAAAGTGATCACTTGATGTATCAATTTTGCATGCTTTGTAATTTTACAAGAAAAATTTTCAAAACTATAAGCAAAGATTTTTTCTACCATTGGTCCTATGTTCAAGTAGTGTTGATGTATCAATTGAAAATTTTCAATTATTTACAATTTTAATTACCAAAATTTGGATTTTTTTTTTTCAGATTTTAGTTTATTAAACTAAAGAAGAACGTATATGTTGAATAAGATGCAAGCTTGAGGCGTTTATGGTATGCAGGTTTTATTGGAAGATAACATGAATTTTGGTTACAATGCTGCTAAGGACTGTTATGAGGATCTGATGAAGGCTAGGATTATGGATCCAACAAAGGTATGGTCATTTAAATACCTTTTACATATGGAGATTTTACATTCACAAATATACGAAATAAATGCTTGTGTAAAGGTCAAATTAGATTATCATAACAAAATTTCAATTCTAATTAGAGAAAAGTATAAAAAAAAGAATAAATTTATTTTTACAAAGTTCACCAAAATATATTGTTGTCTTTAATTCGAGTTAAGATTATAATTATTTTAGCTAATGGTTACTTTTTCAACATCTTTAATCAAGTTTTTTTTTTAATTTTCTATTGGCGGTGACGGAAATAGATTTTCTTACCAATATCAAAATAGGCTTTCTTACCAATATGGGTAACTTTGAAATTATAAATAGATTTTCTATTGGTGAAAGTGCAAGTTTAATAAAAGTTATAATTTAAGGTAAGTTTTACTAATATAGTAGGATTTCAATAGGTAGAAAGTGTACTATACTAATGTAGCACGACTTGAATAAAAAAAAAGAGTTATGATATGTTAACAAAGTATTTTTAACAAAGTTTCGACAAACTTTCCTGTTTAGGTAAAAAAACTATTATTTTATTATTTTATTTTAATTAAAAAATAAAAAATTAATCAACTTTAATTCTACTTTTAGAAACTTTCTTAACTTTGTCAAAATTTTGTTTGTAAAAAGATAATTTCCCTAAAAAAAATGTGTTGATATAATTTCAGTTTAATTGGAGTAAAGTCGTATCATGACACGAAGTTGTGAAACATTAGCAAGATTTATCTCAAGTTGTAATTTTTTTAAAACTTACACAAGTTTTATATATCAAGTCATAGTTAAGTTTAATACCAAAACAATATATTTGATATTTACTAAAAAAACATCATTGATATTAACCAAGAACACATTGTTTAATAACAATTCATAGATAACTTGGTCAATATTTGCAAATAAAAAATAATTTTAACGATTTCAAACCAAAAATAAACATTATGGACTTTAAAAAAGAAAACCTCACTTGTCACTAATCAATAATTTATATATTTGAAAATTTTGAAATTCTAAAATTGCACTTATCTCCCTTGAGACAATAATAAATGGCATTTAACTTACCTCCTACTTTTAAAATATAAAATTACATCCTTTATATTTTTATTAAAATTCCCCGCTTCTTATATTAAAATATTTTTAAAATAAGCATAAACCTCTTTTTTTTTTTTTTTTTTGATAAATGACTCTCGTCTTTATAAAATTGTTACAATTACACATTATAATAATGTCATTATTTTAACGAAAAAGATTAAACTATTCTCCAAGTCCCTAAAGTTTGTCACCATCAATATATCACACTGCACTTGTAACAGATTAGTAACAGGAGAAACATTTTGTAACAGTGTTCCAGCACCACCAAGTTTTATCAAGAGTTTGCATAAAAAGGGATCAAAATTTGATCTTTATGCTTGTGCAGTAACTAAAGCTAATAGTTTTGAAGCCTAAGAACTAAAATTTAAGCCAAAAACCGAAGAAAAAGAAAAGGTAACAAAAAACAGGAATGGAATGAGTGAAAAGCATGAGGAAAATGATGTTAATTTAGCAGTGGAAATTGGTGCAGGTAGTTAGATGCTGCATAGAACATTCAGCTTCAGTGGCGAAGTCATTTCTAACATCTAATGCTGTTGTGATTGAGCGGAAGGAGTTGCAGCCAATAACATTGCCCCCAAGAAAGGCCATGATGGCTACCCCAAATCTTCCCATCTCAAAAGATCTTCCCTTTTCAAAACCTCTTCCTATGTCAAAAGATCTTGCTATGTCAAAAGGTTATTTCATTCACTTCTTCATCTTCAATCTCCTCTGCTACAATATTTTTCCCTGTTAGTAGTAATGATTGTGTGCAAATTTGGTTACTCAGGTTTCTTACCAAAGGGCTTCTGAAATGGAAAATTCAGTGTGAGCAATGAAGAAACAGTTCAGATTAATCCACAGATACATTGTACAGATAGTGGCATTAGGAACAACAAATGAAGTTACCAAGATCTCAATTTTGTAATAAATAAATTTCTAAAATGTTGATACATGGTAAAAAAAAAAAAGTGAAAATAAAAATCCTATTTTTTGTTTTGTCGTCTGGAGTAAACCATTCCCCGAATGCCATCAGGATCGGCGACGAAGCCCAACGGCCGATAGAACCCGAGAACGCGGGGCTCCGAGTAAAGGGCAATATTGGAAATTCCTCTGCCGAGAAGCTCCTTCAGCAGCCTCTCGATGACGGCCTTGCCGAGCCCGATGCCCTGGAACGACGGGTCCACCACCACGTCCCATATGATGGCGTTGAAGACGCCGTCGCCGGTGGCCCTCGCGAACGCCACCGGTCGCCGCGTCCTCCGGTGCTCCACCCATAGAACCGCCTGCGTGTGCTCCAGCGCCAGGCGGATCTTCTCCGGGTCCCGCCGTGGGAACCCCACCGCCACGAACACCGCGTTCAGCTCGTCCAGGTCCAGCCCCTCCGCGTCGCGCCGCAACAAGAACCCGCGCGACTCCAGCGCCTCGTCGGATACCGAGAGCGGGTAGTCGCCGCCGTAGGGGGAGGACGACGCGACGGAGACGCTTCGGGGGAGGGCTCGCACCCGGGCTTGGCCGAAACGGAGACAGGGTGGAAGAGGAGCGGAGATAGCGCCACGTAACAACATTTTTTTATATAGAGAACAAAAAAGTGTTTTGAATTTAATTTATAATGAAAATTTCACGCTTTATGATCATTTTCTCACTTTGTCTTAAATAATATTTTTAAACTTAAAAAAAAGAAAACTCAAGCTGAAATAATATTTTAAAATTATTCTTACTTTCTAAAATAATCCTGATTTTGATTTTAAAATCGTATGGTAAATTATTAAGTAAGAATAACAAAAAACAAATGAAAAATATTAAAGATAATGATGTAGAGAAACTAGTACTTATATAAAAATAATTAATTGTACAGTGATTGGTAATAATTATAATAATAAAATAATATTTTTTTATTTATTCTGATGGTCTGGCAGGTTTTGCAGGTTTGTGGCCGAGAGAAAGCACTCGTGGATAAGGTGGTTAGATGAGAGTTTTTGTTTTATTTGTTAAATAGGGAAATGAAAAAGAAAATAAATTGGTACAAAATAAACATGAGAGACAGAAATAGAATTATTAAAGAAAACACTTTGTGAGTTGTTTTTATGGTTTTCAATGAAAAATTTTAGGTGACTGTAATAATGATTTATTAAGATTTAGACATTAAAAATATCAATAAATCACCAATCAAGAACTTCTTTTCATTGTTTTGGATTTCATTTAATTTTTATCTGTTTTTATTTATGTGCAGTAACTTCACAGTGAATATACTTTTTAGTTCAATATAACTTTAATATATGCACTTTAGTTATAATTTGATCATCTCTTTTAATTATATTGCCTATATTAGAAATGTTGTTAATTGTTTAGGTATACTATTAGGACACTATTGTCATTCAACAAATCGGTTGTTGATATTTTTGATTAGTTTAAAATTTATTTGTTAACTTGCTTAATTAAGTTTGAAGAGGAAAATAAATAATATAGTGTAGAATTTGTAGAAAATTAAATAAAAGTTGAATGTGTTATAATTTTGTGGATGTGACAACATTTTAAGCAACCGAAGAATAATATTTGTAATATTAATAATCATCCAAAACAAAAATAAAACACCAAATGAGAATACTTTGTTATAACTAATATAAATTATTATGTCCATAGTGAATTAATTCCATTAAAATAGTGTAAAAAAATAAACGAGTTAACGACCAATTTAGTTTCAAAATTATGAAATAAGGTATTTTCTTTTAAAAATGTATAATTATCTATATTTTAGTCTCTAGTACTAAAAATTTGTCAATTTGATTCCTAACTTTAATCACTTTCAATCAACTTTATTCTTGACTTTAGTATGCAAACTGTGCATCAATCAATTGTGTCAACACAGTTGTGAAAGTTAAGGAACACGTTTACCTTTTTGTAGTATATGATATACTAAATTAACATAATATCAAGATTTAATTTTGTTACATATTGCTCAAATTTAAACTACTATTAATTCATTAAAAATTGCATGATTCAGAAGTCTTTGATACCAATAAATGTTCAAAGTAGGGAACAAATATAAACTGAACATAAGTATTCATGTCTGATACACACAATCAGAGTCATTCTTAGTTTCATTTCCCTTGGAAAGTTCAAGATTGTTGGCATTTAACTAAATTATATATGGTTCTTAAACCTTGTAATTGATGCACAACAATTATTGATTAAAAGATATATGTAAATTCTTGGAAGCATCAATTTGGTGAAATTATTCTTCAGTGCCTCCTTGCTTCTCTATCAGCCTGCATATGCAATGTTATTTATGAGGTAAAGTTTGTTTATGCAGATCAAAAGAAAGATAAAAGTTATAACATACTGCTTTGACTACTCTCTCAAAGGCTTCAGAACCATGTGTATCTATATAACGTTCAACGGCTTTCCTTGCATCAAAACTCATCATCTGAAGAACTTTCTTTTGGTCTTCATGATACTTGGAATTTCCATAGAAGCTTCCTATGTTCCTCACATATTGCCTCACATAGTTCTCATATATGTAAGCAGCTCCATTGAACATTGGCAATACCAGCCAGAGGCAAAACACCAGCTTCATGTATGGCCAAAGTGGAAACCTAAACACATAAAAAACAAAAACTGTTCATTTCTGTCACAATTGTTCTGATATCATGTTCAATTCAACCATTTAAAGAATAACTATGTTTCTGTTAAGTTTCATGAAAGAACTTTAGAAAGATTAAGAGATTACAGACATACTTGTCAGTAAAATGTGTTATAGAATCTCAAGATTCCTTCAAAACTGGTTTTAGTTGATATATTTAAAAATCATAGTTTTAGTCTTGTTTTATGTCTTTTTTGGTTATGAATAGATCGAGTTTTACGCACATACCATGCTAGGATCTTGTAGCATGAAAGCTCAAAGAGGGTGATGAAGGAGTATAAAATCCAATATGTTAGCCACTGTTGATCATCCAAGGTTGAAGGACTCTCAATTGCCCTCATTGATGCGTATCTATTACATTTACTCATAACACAAGGCATTTAGTTATTGTATCCAATAGTAATTCATGCATCAGAGTATGTGAATGGATAAGTTTGTGCATTCATATGTTCATGTTTTCTTCTTGTTTCAATTAAGAATCAATTAGGAAGATAAAAGTTACTGTGTCCATGTACTTACAAAGGATATAGGAGCAACACTCCAGGCCTGGTATACAGAAACCAAAACAGATAAATTAGAATGTTAATAATTGCTGATAAAAGAATGAGACTGCATTATATGTACACAGTTTTATGAAACTATGGAAAGAGAAATTTGTTAGGTATAGCTTCCATTAAGAATATGCTATGTGATTCAAAAATTATATATCATTAATTGGTTTGAAAACATTACGCTTAGAACATAATTTGATATAATAATATGTCTTAATAAAATATAATGAAGTGATAGAGATTCATTTACCCCAATATTGTGTCCAAATGTCTTGCCATTGTTCCAAGGATGCCCATGATGAAGAAGCTGTTTTAAGATCTTTTGCTGGGAGCAGATTTGGAGTGTAGATGAAATCTTTGGAGTTTAGAATTAGATACATTTGCAAGTAGTTTCTAAGGTATATATAATAGTGTGCTAGCAGGGTGAAGAACTCAAGCAAAGAATGTTTGAGGGCCAACCCAAAAGCCTTCTTTTCCCTTATGAGAAGAAATAACCATAAAGGCCAAGTATATTTATTCTAAAAGATTAAGGTTTGCATGTGCTTTTGAACTTGAAAGTAGTATATTCTAGTTCATGTCACATTCCTTCCATTCTCCTCTTCTCTTTCCTTTTCACATTTAGTTTGTAAGCATGTATTCTAACATTTGAACCCTTTCGTTCTACTCACCAACAAGATACTCAAAGGTGTTTATTGCTAATAATAAAATTGTTCTAATATATCCAATAATCTCACATCTTAAGGACAAAATTGTAACAGGACTTCAAATTCAAAAACGAATAATATCTTAGATGCGGCAATTGACCCTTACAATTCTATATCATCGGACTTGGGATCAAATCAGGCATAAAAAAAGAGCATACGTTACACATGAAGAACACATCAAATTTCGTGTCCCTAGTTCATTTTCAGGTCAGAAATCAAATAAAGTTGTAGTTATTTAAGTAGAAGTCTTCTACACCTCCTGTTTTACTTCTCATAAATTGAAAAAGTACTAAACTTACATCACACCAAAAAACCCAAAACATAAAAATGGTAGATGTGATATTGGAATTCATAACAAAATTTAAGGATGACCCTTTTTTTCTCATTTATGCAATGTGCCCTGCCAAGGTAAGAATCTTGACATGTTTCTTTTGTCTGAGCTCATGAGGCACTGGTCCAAAAACTCTGGTTCCAATAGGTTGGCCTTGCTTGTCAACAAGCACCACAGCATTATCATCAAACTTGACCTCACTGCCATCACAACGACCCTTTTGCATTGCTGCACGCACAACCACCCCGTATACAACCTTTCCTTTCTTCACTTTTCCATTAGGATGTGCTTCCTTCACTGATGCTATTATTGTGTCACCTAATCTTGCCCCTTTCTTCCCTTTCAGTGCCTGTATGCACATCACCTTTTTGGCCCCCGAGTTATCCACAACCTTGAGAACAGTCCTCATCTGTATGAAGGTGCGTTGTTGCTAAAAAAATGGAAGAGAGTTTTTGTTAGGGGTAAGAAAAAGAAAACACATTTTTTAAAAAAACATACATATCTATGCATAACAAGGAAAAGGTATTGCTTGCTACAATATATGCATAACATGAGAATATACAACTAATATATTCATGCACTGACCTGAGTAAACAAATTGTTGCATGTTATCTCATGTGATGTCGTAAGTAAACCAGGGGAACTGTTGCTTAATCCACCAAACAGAGAACGACCAACTATTTCAGTTTTTTGACACATCAAACAAAAAGAGTAGCAAGTTAGATGTTAGAATATCATCTGGTCAACATCAAAAATATTCACTTCATGGTTCAATGCTAAAAGAAGATGACAGGAGAGCTGAGAGAGTGGTAAATATAAGAGCTTAACACGTGAAATTTCAGGTTAGTCCTGAATGCAGTTGTTGAACAAAAGGATCATTACATGTTTCCAAACAACAAAATCATCTTCTAATAATTTAAGTACATAACAGGAGATTCGACAAACTTCTCAGTGCTACACATGATACTACAGCAAAAGTGAAAGAATGAAAGACAGGCTCTAAACAGCAACAAAATCTTAACATGTTGGGCATAAAAAACATCCTTTCAAAAACCACTTGCATAGACACAAGGAAGTTAAAGGTACAATTGAATGCGTCTCTTGCTAAAAGGGTGAAATTCCAAGCAACTTATTAACTTTCCAAGTCTACATACTCGTTTCATTTTCACCCAGTGAAAGAAAGCTTCAACAGGGGCAACAAGAAGAAGAAGCTGAGCTTGCCTAGTAAGTTACAACTTCAATAATTATTATTCTTAAGCAGAATCTGAGCACTGAATTTTTTCAAGTTCACTACTTCATTTTGCAAATGTGCAATTGAGTGTTTACTTATGAAATAAGCCTCATTTCTTAGGTTCTAAAAACTGTTTTACACATGTCAAGCTCTTACTAGAAAGCTTATTAAAGTGAAACTGACTTTCTATTTTTCAGTTCCTAAGTTTTAGTCATTAGTTCAAATCACACAAATGACAAAATTACATCAAATTTAGAGTCTATTTGAACGAGGTTCTCCGGAAGTTCATCTAGGAGAGAAAAATGAGAAAGAAAAAATAAGTTCTCCGCCATAAGCAAAATTGGCTTATGCATAAGTTAAAAATATAAATTTAAAGAATTCATATGAGAGCTTCAACAAGTTAGCTTATGCATACACTAATTTTAGCTTAAGGAGAAGCTAATTTCAATTTTTCCTCCTATTTTCCTCTCCCATAAATAACTTACGGGAAAACCATCCAAACAAACCCTTATAATGAGAAAAAGGCTGGCAGATATCTAATATTGTGTGGCTGTGATCCTACCCTCGAAACTTTCTCCATGCTTCAGAAAACGGGTGGTAGGAAAACAAAGTATGAGTGCAAGGTCACAACTCAACTCCACACAATCTAGAACTAGATATAAGTAGTTCAGCCTCCCACATAAAGCTTATTGACTTGACAGTAAAGTGAATGGACTTCCCAGGCTGATAAACCAAAAAGAAAAGCTTCTGTCCGCAATCCTAAGAAGCATTTCAAGAATTACAAGAACTTAACATATCTAGCATTATTCAACACTCGGTCTCTATGAAAAATGAAATATCTAACTTAAAGATGCTAGCAAATATATTGGATAGGAACTCGAATTCAATGTTAAAGATCCACCTAACATGAGAAAGTAATGGGAACTGCATACCTATGACGCATAGGTGCGCTGCGCCTATATGGCTACCATGCCCATACCAGGTACATATTCCATGCTAGTACTCATTTGGTTCATGTGGTTATGTAGTTAATACCCTTCGGTAGGTTTTGTAACAAATGTTCTATAGGTTTGTTTAGACAAAATTCTCTGTAACAATTTCTAGGATTAAAAAATAACAAAATCAAAAAGAATTTCTCCATAGCTTAAAATTAGTTTATGGACAAATTAAAAAATAAAAAGTTAGAAAGTGATATTGGAGAGCTTCTACAAATCTGCTTACGTATAAGCTAATTTCAACTTTTGAAGAAGCTTGTCTAATTTTTTTTTTTCGTATTTTTTCTCTCCTAGAAGCCATTATGGAGAAATTTATCCAAACATGCCCTATGTACAGGATAAAACATCTATCATAGTTCATAACAGTGAGAAAGAACTAGTTTTTACTGCAAGAAAAAGGGAAAAGTCCCCCAGAAACCAATACACTGCTCTAGATATTTTGATGGGTACAGATCTACTTCTCAACGTTTATCGTTTACCATAAGTCTCCTAAACTTTTTCTTATTTCAAAGCAGTTGCTGGTCTCCTAACATAGAACCCACTCTCAATGGGCCAAATCAGTTGCAAGCGAAGCCCCTTTCTCTCTAACACAAATCCTAGTATTTCTTTGGCCAATTAACCTAACTAGTTAATAAATAATGACTGTTTATCAGTACATTTCAATACAACTTAGTTATCAACTACCAAACTGAATCAATATGATTCCAGTTCAGACCAATCAATGTGAATCTCAAACCTGTTGTCACTGAGCATTATGTTCTTTTACTTTGTTCAAAACACACAACACGATTGAAATAAAATTTCAGAGAAACCAAACACCAATTAACAGGTAAATGGAAAAAAATTGAAAAAGAAAAATGGATCTTGGTAAGGCAAGCATTTTTCATTTACACAAACATATTCGAGCTCATAACCATAAAGCATAAAATATTATATAACAAAATAAACTCTAAATCTCCTCGTGTTCCAAAGCATAATTATCAGGTTTGGGAAACAAATAATTCAATCTCCAAAATAAAATAAAAATACACAAGTTGGGTTGTGAAATAAGATACCACGAGAACATCTGGAAGCAAAAGTTGCAGCCATATTTGAAATTTGAAGTCTTCTTGCTCCCTATTGAAATAAAGACACGAACTTTTCACTGTAAAACGAAAAATAAAGAATACCCAGAAGGGAAAAGTTACTCAATGTGTAAATACTAAAGAGATTATGGGTTGAAATGTCTCACCTGACCCTAAACCGAAGAAAGAGCAATGATGGTCACACTCACACCGGCGGGTGCAGCACTGCAGCTTCTGATTCTTCTGCTCTTGCCAAAAGTTGAACGCACCGTTTCGTAATATATATTGTGCCTGTATTCTTTTGAATTTTGACCTTCATTATATCACTGCTAAATTGACCGAGTTTTGGCACTTGATCGAATTTTATTACTATTTAATTATGTTTTAAGGTTTTAATGAATTTTTATTTGAATTTATATGAAATCTGTTCTTATTGATTGAGTGGTTAAATCTTTACATTTTTAATAATTAAATATTTTTCATTTAATTTTTCTATTAATCGGATTATTAGACTATCCAATATATTACTTATTTGTTCACATATTAAAAAATATAAGGTTATTTAGTCAATAAATAAATGAAATTGTGGTTAATAATATAGGATATTTTCGGTTTTTATCTATTCTTTAATATTTAAGACTTATTTTTTTAATTGAGTTTTTTTACTTTTAATTTTTTTTAGTAGGTGATGTGACTATTATATTAGTTTTTTTTATTTGTTTTTACGTGTCAAGAATTGTGACGTTATATAATTAAAGAATAAATATATTTTTTATCCTCAAATTTTTAATGGATTTTGAAATTAATTTTTTTGAGATTGTAGCGCAATTTGTTGATATATTTAACGGTGTTCCAGACTTCAAATTTATTATTTGACAAGTCATGAAATAGTTGTCAATTGTAATTAATATACTTTGTTTTAAACAAAAATTTAAAATAAAAATAAAAGAACTTAGAGTCTTTGATGGTGCTTTCGAAAAGGACCAAAGACGTGAAGAAAGAAAACTTGTTGTATTAACTTTGGTGGTCATCTTGCGAAAACTCATATAAAGGTTGGCTTGTGATAGGTGGTTTGCTTACTTGAAGGGGTGTAGGTGATTCGAAAGGTGGGTAGTGTTATTGAATTGGGGATTTTTGTGCTTTACGGTTAACATTTTGCCATGTTCTTATTAGGTGAGATGAAATCTTGTGGTTGTCCAATAAGATTTGTTGGAGCTAGGAGAAAGAATAATGGATCTACATTTTCATCAACATCTTCTGCATCCTCACATATGGTAAGTAAGCTTTGTGGTTGTGCGCAAAAATTGTTACTTTTGAGAGCAAGTGTCGTGAAGAATAATGGGAGAATGTTTTGGAGATGTCGAAACTGGGAAGTATGTATGTGAAATTTTTTATTTGTGTGTGGTTTGTTTGTGTATTTATGTATTGTTTTTCATTGCAAACCGAAGGACACTGTAACTTTTTCCAATGGACAGATGAAGTAGGACCTGAATTTGAAGAAAAGGCATGAACAGAAGAAGAAATTGGACGGGGGAGTGAAAATATAGTGGAGGAGCTGCTGAAAATTAATATACAAATGATATTGTAGTTCATGTACGTAAAATAGTAAGTTACATTTATTGCTCTTACCAAAAATAGGATGAATAAAAACATTGTCATGCTCGTGATGGCTTCTGCATCATCACCTACAATATCATCTTGTTATACAATATATTTTTTGTAACACCTCTACTAAGGACGATACTAAAAATCATATTTTATAACGCTTACACTGAAAACATAATAATACCTATAACTCTAATGCAGTGTTTAAAGAATAAATAGAAATTTAATTTATTCACCAAGTAATAAAAAATAGATGTCTCAATATTTAAAAATCAAAGAATTTGTCATCTTAACAAAATATTTACAAATGAAAATAACTTATTTCTCTGGAAATACGAAAAATAACTAAGGAAAACTAATTCCCAAGAATTTCCACATAACACTACTCAATGTTGTGCATCTTCTTCAATGCATGTGCTATCATATGCTCTTGTGTTAAGTCACGATCACCGTAGTCAAACACAAACAAAACAAACTAAAGAGTAAGCTAACAAAAAAAATATAACCTACAATTAAAAGGTAGTGCATATATTTTATTATCCAATTTATCTGCATAATTTACTCAGTTTCCAACATACACAATAACACATACATTAGCAAACATTGCCTCATCACAAGGTCTCAGACTCGCATAGAGTCGCAGGTTCACACAGAACCACTACCAGCTCACACAAAGTTATCAGTTCACAGAGAGCTACCAAATATCCTACTCATGTAAAAATGCTAGTTGTTATACTCATATAAAGTTTTTACCTTTCACTCACGTAGAGTCTATCCACTTACTAACACAAAGCTTCTAAATCTACTTTCTCATGGAACCTAACAAATATCTTAACCAATTTATTTGAATTTTATATATTGGTTTTATTATTAGCCTATCAATTCCAAAATATGTGGAATTTTGTTTATTAGAATGATTTATGCTTGTTTCCTAATTTTAAGAACATTTAAAACAAAAATTAAAAGCTTTGTTTTCAAAAGATAAAAATTCAAGCTAAATTTAAGTACATCAAATGAAAATATGACATGTCTAAAAAAGAGTTATACATCTAATGTTTTAAAAATTAAAAATATGAAATAAAAAGTTATATGTTGTAAGTATAAGTTTGAAAAATTTGCTAAGAGCTTGAAAGCTCTTAACCTCCTCTCTTCAAACTCCAAATATAAAAGACAATCATCTAAAGCTAACAAGAGTTAACTCAACAAAATTTGAATATAAAAAGAACGAAAGCTTTATCTTCTCAAACCTATCAAAATGTATAAAGACCCTCACATAATGTCAACAAAAGTATAAACGAAACAAGATCATTTATTTGTCTTTGTAGTTTTAATATGTTTGTAAGTTTGTACAACTTCAATTCCCTTAAACATGTTAATGGGCAATCATAACAAAGGAAAACCTCACATTCTAAATGTTGTGCTCTATGAGAAGATCATACCCAAGTCTGGCGATGCAGCTATGATAAAAGATTTTCTAGAGATATTAAATTGGGTTTCAACCGACTCGCTACAAGTTCGAGTTGAGTTGAGTTGGAAAAAGTTTAGTTTTTTTTAGTGTGGATTAAATTAAATTTGACTAAGGTTGAATGTAGGTTAACCCAACCAACCATTAAATTTTATAGATTTTTATCATTTCTATTTTTTATTATAATTATTTACTATTTTTAGTTATGTAGGTTGATAGTTCGACTATTTAAAATATTATAATGTTGCTGAATAATGTTTGAATACTTTAAATTTTTAATTTATTTGTTTTTCAGGTTATATAGCTTTAACACTTCAATTTTAAATGACTATATTTATAATAATGTTTGGTAAAATAAATTAATACTTTGGTTGTTTTGTTATGAAATAATGAATCAAGTCAATATATAATAGATATATAAAATAAATTGAAAAACTAAATCATTCTTAAGTGAATCAACTCACCAACTCATGATTGGTCAATTCATGTTACAAACTTTTTAGCACACAAAAAAGTAAATTGAATTGCACTTTAGTTCAACCCTTGATGAGTCAACATGTTGATAAGTGTCCAATATGTGATAAATTTAAGATGATTTTGAAACTTATCTTGTTTTTTATTTCAATGAATTTTTGTATAAATCACCCCAATTTAGCTTGTTTTGCAATTCCTAGTATCAATAGAGAGTCAAAGTGGAAAAATAAAGAAAGTGAATGAATTTCAAGCTATTAGGGCAAAATTGACACTGGTGCAGCTGAGCAATAGATTTGAGGTTTGAGTCACATTAACAAACTCATTGTAGAAGGAAACCTCAAGTAGTGAACCTGAGCCTAAGCCATGAAAATCCTTTTCTCTAGGAAGTTATCCTAGGAGCTGCAACACCAAAGCATGAATCCCGAGCCATGAAGGAAACCCAACTAGGGAAGAAACCTCTACACTTGCAACCATAAGTCCATTGTCGAGCACTACTCTGGACAAATTATAAAAACATAGTTGCACCCCTGTGTTTGACAGACTTTTTGTGAGGTTCTTTTGAGAGACTCCTAGAGAGTTCTTGTAGACACTTTCTCTTGTAATTAGTAAATATTATTTGAGGGTAAAGGAGAGATGATTCTTCCATGTGTTGTAATGTTCTCATCTAGTATGAGGAGCTAAAGCTCTCTAAGTGTTGAAGTCAAGATGTAACCCTTTGAAACTCTCTTGTATTGGTAGTGTTTTATCTACCGAAGTATGTTTTTATTACATGTTTGTGAGTTATTTTATGCTTATTGTTGGATTAATTGATCACTCATCTTATTTCACTAGTTTGGGATTGAGTGAGAATTGATTCCAAGTTGTGGTCTAACTAATTCTCCTTATGCTTTTAGATATTAGGAATAAATCTAAGGTTGTAGTTGGTTATAGAGTCCTAACCTTAATGCAGGTGAGTCATTCAAGCAATCACTGAGGAATCACACTGAAGTTTAATGATCCTAGGCTTTAAGTGCTAGGAATGGACTTAAAGTTACACCTAAGGAGAACTCCTAGTACTTGGATGATTGCATCTTTGTAAGTACAAGTTGAACCAATACAAGAGAGGGAAAAAGTGGTGAAATCTAGCTTCAATACATCTTCACTATCTTGAAAAAAACTTCTACTAAATATGTGTTAATATAATATTTGATATTTGAGATCAACATCATTTTCGTATCATAAACTCATTTGCATATCCTTCATACAACTCAACCACTATTTTATTTAACTCAAACTAGTTAGAATTTGTGTATTCTACCAAATCCTTGTTGATTCGACACTTATTGTACTATAAACAACCCAATATACTTGCTGATAAAGAATTGATTGCATTAGAGCATCAACACCAGTATTAGTCGTGTTGGCTCACTTTGACATCCTAAATTTTTCTTTAAGCTTTCAACCTTACTCCATTAGGCAAAACACATAATTGTGCAACCTTACACAAGGTTTCAAGATAATGTGATTAAGAAGGACAAATTCATGTCGTATCATATCGCTAGTGGGAAGTGTCTATAAGATTATTTCAAAAATCTTATTCAAGAGATTGAATAAAGTGTTGAATAAAGTAATTGACTAAAAACAATATGCTTTTATAGAAGGTAGGGGTTACTAGATATTGTGGTGGCAATAAATGAAGTGATTGATGAAGTTAAGAGGAAAAATAATGAGTTGCATAATAGTAAAGGCTAACTTTGAAAAAGCATATGATTCTGTTAATTGGGAGTTCCTCATGTATATGATGAAGAGGTTATGATTCTATAACAAATGGATAAATGAATTAGGGGATGTTTAGAATCGTCATCTATTTTTGTCCTAATTTATAGGAGTCTAGCAAAGGAATTTAAACCTTCTAAAGGGCTTTAGGAAGGGGATCCTCTAGCCCCATTATTATTCCTTATTGTGGTCGAATGACTAGTTGGGGTAGTTAGACAAGCTGAAATCAAATGACTTTTGGAAGGGATAAAAGTTGGTAACAAACAAATTGCGATTAGTATGTTACAATTTGTTAATGATACTATCTTTGTGGCTAAAGCTAACTTAAACAATATTATGACTATAAAGATCATCCTTACATGTTTTGAATCGACATCATGACTTAAAGTTAATTTCTAACAAAGCAAGTTAGCAGGCATAGGAGTTCAACATAGGGAGCTTGAAAGGTTTTCATTATTATTAAATTGCAGAATCATGAATATACCATTCAAGTACTTAGGCATCCTAATATGAGTCAACCATAGAAGGAAAGACTTTTGTTGGATATGATATAAGAAAATAGGAAAAAGTTAGCCATATGGAAAGGTAGGCATATTTCATTTACAGGAAGAGTAACCTTAATAAAATTTGCATTGCCAACTATTCCCTTATATTATTTATCAATAATAAAAATGCCTTTGGTTGAAGAAAAAATTATTAGAATAATTCAGAGAGAGTTTCTATGGGATGGTGGGCATGAAGGTAAGAGAATTGCATGGGTTAAGTGGGAAGTGATATGCAAAACAAAGAAATAAGGTGGCTTACGGGTAAAGGATTTGAAATTGTTTAATATAGCCCTACTCGAAAAATGGAATTGAAGTGGAGACTTAGTATGGACATTTCAAGTCTTTGAAAAGAATTTTTGGTCTCAAAATATAGGTCATGGATGAAACTAGATCATGCAAAAGATGACTGCAAGGATTCATTATGGTGGAGAGATATTAAGAGAGTGTGTGACTGCAAGGCTAAAAATAACATGGAGAAAAGGTAAGGGAAATAAAATAAGGTTTTGGTAAGATAAATGGTTAGATGAAACTCCTCTAAAGGTAAGATTTTCAAGACTATACTTGAACTCCATCATAAAAGAAACCACTTAGACGAGGCTAAATTTTGGGTTTGAATGGAAAATACTTTTGGTGGATACATTCATGCAAGCTATTGAGGGAAAGACATTGTATAGAGTAGAGCGGAAAAAGGGATTTGGAATGGAGAGAATAATACACAGTGCAATCAACATATACAATCTTAGCAAAAAGATGTATAAGTAGGGTAGATTTTTGCTTTGATAAGTTTTGGAAAACCAAAACTTTATCATTTGCACAACACTTTACATGATGGAGAGTCAAAATAGATCGGGTGTCTACAAAGGACTACTTAATGATTAGAGGTGTGTTTGTAAAATGTAAAAGGTGTGTATTTTGCCAATAATATAATAAAACACTTAATCATATTTTCTTTAGTTGTCGGACTACTGGTTACATTTGAAATATATGTAACTTGTGCGTTACTCAACCCTAGGTGTTGAAACTGATGGACATATAATCTTGTATATTATTTGTTCAAAAATAAGTTGTTGCAATAAATTTAATTTCAAAAATAAGTATGTACTATTTACTATTAAATTAATAATTACATTTACTTATAAATACAATTAAATCATTAATTTATATGAATATTTAAATTTTTTATTTTTGTTTTAAAATAATATAATATTTTAACAAAATCTCAATATCAACTCAATTTTTTAATTATTATAAAAATTACTTTTAGATGTTAATTATTATTTTTTATTACTGCAGTTTTATTTTAAATATTTTTATAGTTTCTCTATTCTTTAAAAATTTTAAAAAACTAATTTTGAATTCTAGTTCCAGTTAATCAAATTCTAACATTTTTTTTCTTCACAATAAGAATGTGTTAAAGTGAAGTGTAAATCTAATTTTTCAAATGAAGTTCAAATTTCAGTTTTTCAGTATTGAATTTTAACCATGAACAATAAACTGTGGTATTCGAATACAAATTGTGAATAATATATCATAATTTCACTAAATTATGATTATAAATAGTAGACATTATTGTTTAAGTTAATATTGTCAATAATGTACTATTTGAAATTTTTTACCAAGAACCGTGCTTTATAAAAAAATTGATAAACTCAATAAATAAATAAATTATATCATATTATGTTATATAATTTATGTATGTGCTTTATTTTAATATTTATCTATTATTTTTTACTTTACATTTTAGTATTTGAAAAAGTTGTAAAATAACTAAGGTGGTCTAAACACAAGATAATGCAAAATTGAAATTATAGTTTGTACAAAGATATACTTTGATTTTCAAACTTTAAAAATAGAGAGATGTCTTTTTAATTAATCAGTTTTATAAAAGAAACTGAATTGTTGATTTGTGAATAAAACCGAAGAAAGATCACCCGGAGAATATTCATCGGCACTAAGCCTGTGTTTGTTTCAAGAAGTGAAATTGAAGGAGTGAATTTAAGAAGAAAGAGAAGTGAAATTGACTTGTTTGGGTTAAGAGAAAGATGACAAGATTCGAAGAGAAATGAGAGGAAAGTTTATAAAAAATGGTGAGTGATGTGATAAATTAAAAAAATAGTTTAATTGATAAGAAAATAAAATTACAGTTTACCTTGTATACATAAGCTCAAGTATCTATTTCTTCCTGATTCAAAAACAAGAACAAAACTTACTTGGATTTACAGAATAATCAAACAAAGCAAAACAAATTCTCTTAAAATAGCAACAGGGAATCACCCTCCTCTCAACATAAATAGACCCCATCAACCCCTCTCAACATTTTACAATAAAGCATTCAATATTTAAAAGTCACTTCTACCACAATTAATGCATGCAAGAAGACAACTGTCATTTTCTTTTCTTTTTTTTTTCAGAGTAAACTATTTAATATTTAAAGTTAACATCTACCACCACCCATCTCATGTAAGAGGACAACTGTATTTTGAAGGATATGGTAAAAAATAAATTAAAATAAACAAAACAAGAAATATTAAAAATTTACCATCATTTTTAAAATTTAATCCCAATAATTTCTAAATTCTATATCAATTATATTTATTTCTACCATAATTATCTAATACAATTTATAAATTACAAATTTATAATATTTTAACAAAAAGTGTTTAGTTCTATTCATTCGTGATTACTATAAATATTTTGTATCTAATCAAAAATTTATTCTAAATAAAATATTAATTAATTTAATATAATAATATAACTTTTAATTAATTAAATTTGAATAATTTATAATTCAAAATAAAGTATTAATTAATTACATTTTAAATGATTACAATTTTTTTATAATAAATATCATTTTTCTCTAATGGCGTAAAAAAGTTTAAAATTACAACCTAATTAATTACAACCTTTTATAATAAATATTATTTTAGTTAATGACGTAAAAAAATTAAAAATTTTCCGGTAACAGAAAAATTAAATTAAATGTTTTCCTGTAATTACGTAACAAATTTTAAAATATTATTTTAAAAAGGTATATTTTTAATTCTTTTTACCATAATAAAATACCATAATTTTTATTAAAGAAAAACATGCATTTTTAACAAACAAAAAAAATCAGTTATCCACGCTAAAAAGATAATATATTATACAGTAAAAGACCAGAACAATGAAAGGTACAAAGATAAAATAGTAATTCTACAAAGACTATATAACTTTTTACTCAAATCTCTTTCAGAAAGGATCACTTTCTCCTCACTCCTTCAAATATGTCCTTGCAAATTATCTCAATCAGCCGAAACAAATACAACACTCACCTACAAATCTGTCATCTACTACAGTAAATAGGTAGAAACAAACAGAGGTTAAGTCAGTACGAGGATAATAGAATTTAGGTGTAGAAGAGTATATAAGATTGAGTGGGTAGTCCTTTTGAGAATGCTTGTATTTATTTAAGATGGTTAAAGTTAATTGACAAAATATTTGCTATTTGACTTATAATTTCCAAGTATATGTCAATTATTATATTTAACAAGATTATGACATATTATGCTCGGTATGATATACTTTAATTGTATTTATATAATAGGATTTTATGAGAATAATTATATTTATATAATGTTATTTTTGAAACTCAGATGGAAGGGAAGTACAAATGATGTTTTAGGCTTACATTTGTCTTCGAACGTGTCAAACAATATAAATAGCTTGAATGCTAGCATGAAAGGTTGTTTGACACATTCGAAACTCAATTGGGTTAAAATGATTATATCTATTCGTTTTTAAAGTTTGAAAATCAAATATGAGACATAGAAGAAGTTTTGTAAGATGTTCTCAACTATAAGGAGACCAGTGGCGGAACTTGCACAAAAAATGTAAGGGTGCCAAATTAGATTTGTTATATATAATTTTTTTTAGTTAGAAAAAAAACTCTTCATCTTTTATCTTTATTTCCTCTGTTTAAAACAAACACACATAATAGTAGAATTCAAAAAATTATTACGATCATTCGCTATTATATCATGTTATTATATTATGATACCAAACCATGAATACTATTTTAGATAAGCCCTTCATACTTCATTAGTTTAATTTGGTGATATTGTCAAATTTGAAGTCGTTTTTCTCAAATCGCATTTTAATGAATTTTTAAATTCATTATATGTAATTCTAAGAACTTTAGAGATTTGTTTTTGATTGTCTTGAATTCTTGGTTCTCATGAAATTTCTCAAGTTTAGTTAACGTAAATGCATTTTTTCCATCTTTATCACAAACCTTCCTCTTTAAAAGAAAGGAATCATTTTTTTTACTTTTTATCATAATCTTTCTAATATAAATTTATCACTTCTTGTATATTTAGAAAAAATAAAATTTATATTCACAAATCACAATTATCACAATGCAAAACATAACAAAACTCATACCACTTTAATTAAATAAGCAACACTGTATAAATTCAAAACTTTAAAAAAAATTACCATAGGTAGCGAAAAACACAAAATCCCTAAATTTCATAATTAAAGGTTAGAATAATTTGGGGAAAATTATAATTAGCGTTCATACCAATTTCACAAAAGAATCCCAAAATCATAATTAAGGTTTATATTAATTTGGGATAAACTTAATTTTGGAGAAATATCCTAAAAAGAATCATAAATCTAACATACATAAATCATAATAAGATACTAACCTTGATATGTGAGAAATCATGCAAGAATGTATACTTCAATCTCAATCTATATATTTCCCAACCTTTATTCCCAATCTATCTCTTTGTATTTATTTCTCTTCACACACTTTCATGATAATTTACATGGTGAAAAGATCTTATAGCCAGAAAAAAAACTCCAATCTCTTTTATAAATCAATGTCTCCATTAAATTTTTTACTTTATCTTTTATTATTATTTTTCATAATATAAACTTAATATAAATAATATATAAATATAATTTTAAAAAATATATAAATATATATAAAAAAATTCAAAAAAAAATTTGGGGGAGTCGTCGCTCCCCTGTCACCATATAGTTCCGTCATCGAAGGAGACCGTGGACAAGTCTAAAGTTTCTCAAGATATTGAAAACTATAAGTGTGAACTATTTTATTTTTGTTTCTTATGGAAATATAGATGTTTTTATTTTATTTTGAGACTTATGATCAAGTTACATTAGATTAAACTAAATAATGAAAAATTATATTCGATATAAAGTGTTTTTTTTAAGTAAATAATTTTTGAACTTCTAAGAAAGACTTTTTATTTAAAAAAAGAGAAGAAAAATTAGTTGAAAGATCTCTCTTTTCTCAAATAATTTTATAGGCATTTTAACGTTATGACCTTAGTCTCATCTTGTTCACCAATCACCTTTGTACGATAATTTTTGCGCCAACTATTTTCTCTTTATCAGAATTGACATTAGCATCATATTGTAACCGTCAAAAGTTAAATAAACCATGACCAATCATTTTACAATTTGAACAAAATAGAAGCAATTTCTCATACTCCACATTAGTAATAAACACAAAATCTTGACCTTTCACCAAAATTTAATTAGGCAAATCAAATAACAAATCAACATCTACCAAGACGTGTGCAAGGAAATCTCAAGACTTATTCTTGGTGTAATCCTATAAAGATAAAGGTGTACCAATTCCATGTGTTATTGAATCGCTTTCGGTTACCAATACTCTAAAGGAAAACCATGAATACGAACCCAACATTGAGTTTTTGTGAGTTTCACGAAAGTCGGGACAAAGTCTTTTGTCCAATAAAAAACACGAAGAATGTGAGGAGATAAATTCCAAGTTCCAACAGCCAACACCTTTCACGTGTCTTCTAAAAAAGAAAAAGCAAATTCATAGAATCATTTGCCAAGTGGAATTACCTTCCATTGACCCAAAATCCTTCTAAGCCATATCAAGATATTTTACAAAGGTCTAAATGTGTAAGCGGTTTATCCCCTTTTGTTAACAAAATACACCAATGCAAATGATTTTTACATTCCTACAAACCAACAAGATAAACTTTTTTAGAAATCTGCATAGAGATCATATCTCCCTTTATACAAGGAGAAGGTAGTTGATACAAAGGAATATCACACACATTATTAAAGACTTGTTCAAATGTATGTTTTTGTCCCACACATTTGAAGAAGATTTAAAGAAAGATAATTTTTCGTGATCTTGATTTTGTAAGTAATCCTAAGGAATATGAAACCTCGAAAAAAAATCATATAGCTATTGCTCACCGAGCGAAAAACTCAACTGCCTCCAACATAGAATCACAAATGAACACTCCAAGTGATGCACGATTAGCACTCCATAAGCAAAATTTACATCTCTTTATTTATTTATCTTTAGTAAGGACCTAAATATAATTTGACAAGACTAAGTTCCCAAAACCAAGATGGAACACCTTTGTAAAAAAGATGGGACTGTGAGGTTGGTTGCGGTAGTGACAACAACTAGTTGAGGTTTGGTAATGGCCTAAACATTAAAAGGTGGATCAACTTGGTGGTATGAAGGTGGATGCAACGATTTGTCCATGTCCTCGAATAGGGTAAATGGTGAGACTAGTGACATCGTATGGGACAGTCCGAGGAGAAATGAACCCTTATTGACACTATATATCATTGTCAGTGTCAAAGAAGAAGTAGTTTGATGCACTAACACAAAAAAGGCGGGCCAACTCAATGATAGCTTCGTCACTATCGAGAACAGATGACGTTTAAACACTTGTCTCTTGTATGATGTTTTTCTAGACTTAAAACTTCTTAAAGGACATAATACATTTATATTTTTATTAATAACCAAATAAAATTATGTATAAAATAATTTTAAATAACAACGAATAAATGGAGACGTATAAAAATATTTTTAAAATATGCTTTAAAGAAGATAGTAATCACAATTTTTAGGTCATATAAGTTAAAGTGTAGGTCAAATCGACAAATCTATTATTTATTTCTTATATAATAGTCATATTTATTTAGTTTTATAACATGTTATCTTTTTCAAAAGTTAAACTATAATGTTTAAATTAATTTTATTTTTATATATGTTAAATAAAATACAATATTATTGTTACTAATTTATTGTAATGAGACCCTTTATTTATATTGATGTTACTCTTCTTTATATTCTATATATATAACGAGACACTTTATTTAATATATTATTTTAATTTATAACAATATATAATATATATTAAGATATTCCTATTTGATATTAATTGTAAAAGTAGAAGATAAATAGTAGGCTTTCCACTCTTTTCTTATTCATCAAATTTGGATTTTTTATTTTAATTTAAAAATATTATTAAAAATAAAATAGAAAATACTTTATATATACAAAAATAGAAAAACATCCTTTATATGTTGTGGTAAATCGAGTTCATCGCTTTTAAATTTTTGGACACTTGAGTTGGAGGACTAGTTACCTATAAGATTATAAATATAAAAAACTAAAAAAATAATGAAAACTCTAGAGTTTTACATACCAGTTATTATTCTTGTTCACTATTTTTTTACATTATTTTATCTAACTTTTTTAATAGTTTGTTTTCTATCCTAATGAGGACTAATAGCAACAAAAACACATTTAATTTGCTGATCTTTTTGACTTATAATATTAAGTCATAAACAAAACATATTTTCATACAAAATACAATATGTTTTTAAGTTCACAGAAACATGATAGTAATAAGTTTATACCTTGGCAAGATGTAACCTTTTTAATTTCCATACCTGTTATCCATATATATATATATATATATATATATATATATATATATATATATATATTTTTATATATATATCTATCATATTTTTATTATACTAAAAATAAAAAACCATATTTAGATAAACTCAACACATACTATAAGATATAAAAAAAAATTGTATTTTACATAAATGAATTTGTTCCTTTTAAACTTTCCACAATAGCAGATGAATAGGACGCTTCTGCCTCTGTGTGACCACGTTTGCTTTCTCTTCTTCATTTTCTTTCTTCTTCCCTCTTTCACCTCCTAATTAGGGTTTTCTTCCAAACCCTTCTTCATTCTTCTTACGCACTACACCGAATCCCACCCATTATCCGACGCGGTACGCTGTTTCGTTCCTTTTTTTTTCCTACGACTTCATTATCATGTTTTTTCTTGTACATACATACACTTATTTTTATGTTCTTGATCTTTTATTCGTAAATAAAAGAATTGATTTATTATTTGTCGGTTGTAACAGGGAATTCTCTGTTGATTTAGCCAGAATTTCTTAATGGGTGTTTCAAACTTGTCTCAAAATCATTCCTTTGTTTATCTACGATTTGTATGGGTTATTTACTACTTAAAAAGTGGAAGTGTTCTTTTGGGTGTACCCTTTTTGTTATTATTATGTTTAGTTTGTTGCCAGAGGTTTAATTGTATGGTTGCATGGTGTTAGACGTGATTGATCTCATGACAGGGGTGGAAGTTTGCTTGCTGGAAAATGGTGAAATTTCGGTGATGAATCGATGCAAAGTGTTGAAGATAAATTTACTCAGGATTTCTTGTTTCTTAGTTTCAAAATTTGTTACGAATGTTATTTTTAAATTCTTAGGTTTTGTATATCTTATTTTATTTTATTTTTAACAGTGTCCTGTACACTGACTAAAAGTCTCTCCGACTAAATTTTAGTATTTTCTAGCATGGATCATGAATGGCATGGGAAATGCAAAGCAAACTTTGATCTTACAACCAGCTTTATTTTTTTTTTGCTACATTTGTTTTGAATTTTTGAGATTGGTTCTGCTGCATGTTATTTTCTATAAATCTGTGCTGAGTAATGAAATGTTGAACCTCATGTAACTCTGTGATCTTCTTCACTTTCTAGTTTTTATCTTTGGATTTTATACAAGTAGTTCTGCCTGGATTATATTACCCTTAGTGAATGAAGAATTCATATTGTGAGAAGGGATCATTCTTCCCTGAGAGTTACTTCTATAGTTGAGGATTAATTAGATAGATGTTTGATTAATTGAGTTGAATGAAATTTCCTGGATGCATTTTGTTATTGATATATAGATAGTGGACTTCGATGCAATTAGAAGAATCAAATGTCATTGGAGGATAGCTGTTACCCTCTATGGAATTGTGAGAAAAAAATCCTTTGTCTTTCAATTTTCAACTTTTAAAATACAAATAAACTTTTTTGATGTGATTGTTTCCATTATGCAGTTCTTGCTTCTTAAACTTGGCCAGTGTCTTAGAGGCAACATTAAAAGTTTAAGCGTCTTTTGTTAGTCACTTATTGAACTGAAGATTACCTAGACTGTATCTAGAGCTTTGGTTCCCTTTAAAACTTTTATTCTAGTAGCATTTGTATGCTGGGAAATTCGTGAATATTGTAATATTGAGTTTATTTGTAACTTTAGGCTTTTAGGGACATTGTGCCCTGTTCCAGCGTCTTGTATTGCATCTTAACTCACCCCCTTCTGAATCCTTCTGATAATAGCCATTCATATTTTTTTTAAAACTCTGTATGAATATTAGTTCTGAAAACTGGACTAGTTGTTCCTAACCTCCATACAGTAACAATTTGTTTACAATTTTTGATTTAAAATCTCCTTGCAGTTTCATCATTATAAACACACATGCACCCACATTACATAGCATATAGTACATTTTAACCCGCTAAATGGAAATGTTTGAATTAAATTTAATAGTGCTTTCTTTCAGGTTCATGCGATGGACATGTCTGATGCTGTTATTGTCAAATCTAGTAGGTTAAAATCGGTGGTGTGGAATGATTTTGATAGGATTAAAAAAGGCGACACCTGTGTGGCTGTTTGTAGGCATTGCAAAAAGAAACTTAGTGGTTCAAGTACCAGCGGAACATCACATCTAAGGAACCATTTAATTCGGTGTCAGAGAAGGTCTAGCCATGGCATAGCACAATACATTTCTACAAGAGAAAAGAGAAAGGAAGGAACTCTAGCAATTGCGAATTTCAATATAGACCAAGATACAAACAAAGATGATAATACCCTTAGTCTTGTCAATATTAAATTTGAGCAGACACAGTTGAAAGATGACTCTGTCAACCCCGGGACTAGTAACTTTGATCAAAGACGGAGTCGATTTGACCTGGCTCGTATGATTATTCTACATGGATACCCATTGGCTATGGTTGAGCATGTTGGTTTCAGAGCTTTTGTAAAAAATCTGCAGCCATTGTTTGAGCTTGTGTCGTTGAATAGGGTTGAGGCTGATTGTATTGAGATTTATGAGAGAGAGAAGAAAAAAGTTAATGAGATGTTAGATAAGTTGCCTGGGAAAATCAGTCTTAGTGCTGATGTGTGGAATGCTGTGGGTGATGCAGAGTATTTGTGTTTGACATCAAATTACATTGATGAATCCTGGCAGTTAAGAAGGAGAATATTAAATTTTATTAGGATTGATCCTTCTCATACTGAAGACATGGTTTCAGAAGCTATCATGAGTTGCCTAATGTATTGGGACATAGACCGTAAACTATTTTCCATGATACTGGATAGTTGCTCTACCTGTGATAACATTGCCGTTAGAATTGGTGATAGACTTCTGCAAAACAGGTTTCTTTATTGTAATGGGCAATTATTTGATATACGATGTGCTGCAAATGTTATTAATGCCATGGTTCAGCATGCTCTGGGAGCTGTAAGTGAAATAGTCATTAAGATTCGCCAAACTATTGGTTACATTAAAAGTTCACAAATTATACTGGCAAAGTTCAATGAGATGGCTAAAGAAGTTGGGATCCTGAGTCAAAAGGGTTTATGTCTAGATAATGCATCACAATGGAATTCCACATACTCAATGCTTGAAGTTGCCTTAGAATTCAAGGATGTTTTAATTCTCTTGCAAGAAAATGACACTGCCTACAAAGTCTGTTTATCTGATGTAGAGTGGGAGAGAATCACAGCAGTTACCGGCTACTTGAAGCTTTTTGTGGAGGTTATAAATGTTTTCACTAAGAATAAGTATCCAACTGCAAACATATATTTCCCTGAGCTCTGTGATGTTAAGCTGCATTTGATTGAATGGTGCAAGAATTCAGATGAGTATATCAGTTCTTTGGCATCAAGATTGAGAAGCAAGTTTGATGAGTACTGGGAAAAATGTAGTTTAGGGTTGGCAGTTGCTGCGATGTTAGACCCTCGATTCAAGATGAAGTTGGTAGATTATTATTATCCACAAATTTATGGCAGCATGTCTGGAAGTCGAATTGAAGAGGTCTTTGATGGTGTGAAAGCTCTATACAATGAACATTCGATAGGCTCCCCATTAGCATCTCATGATCAAGGTCTGGTCTGGCAAGTTGGCAATGGCCCACTTCTCTTACAAGGTTCTGCAAAGGATTCAAGGGATCGATTGATGGGGTTTGATAAATTTCTCCATGAAACTTCACAGGGTGAAGGTACAAAATCAGATCTAGACAAGTACTTGGAAGAACCCCTTTTTCCACGCAATGTTGATTTCAACATACTGAATTGGTGGAGAGTTCACACCCCCAGATATCCTGTCTTATCCATGATGGCACGCAATGTTTTAGGAATTCCAATGGCAAAGGTTGCTCCTGAGCTGGCATTTAATCATAGTGGAAGGGTCCTTGATCGTGATTGGAGCTCACTTAATCCTGCTACTGTTCAAGCTTTGGTGTGTTCACAAGATTGGATAAGGAGTGAACTGGAAAATTAGATTGCTTTTTCCCTGCATTCTAATTGTACATGCCAATTCTCCCCATAGAAATATTCCCATGTAAGTTATATATCTTCTAACTCTACATTTCAATCTTCTTGACCTTTTGATACTCTGGTTCTGTTTAGCCATAGCATTATGCAACTTAGCAAGTTATTTTATGATTCTTTTACATTCCTTACTAGTAACTGTTCTGGTAGTCTGTGGCATCTTGAAAACTTAATTTCTTATCATGCAAGTCAATACAACTTTAAACTTTCGTCTGCATAAAACAACCATTCTTCATCTATGGTGTATTTATACTCTGACCAATTATGAATAGAAAAATGTTAGCATCATACTTGTCTTATCTGTAGGAATTGAATACATCTCAGGAGTTTAAAACAACTCACACCCTCTTCAACCAATTAAGTTATACCTCCTTGACAAACAACATTTTTTTTCAACAGTATTAGTATTTAAAATTGAATAATTGAACATTGCATGAAATTGTTTTTTCTAAAACAAAACACTTTCCTTATCATAATCTCTGTTTTGGAACCTCTGATTTTAGAAACACTAGTAACTGAACTATTTCTAAAGTTGATTTGACCATGTGGCGTTGATAATTATCATTCAATTTACGACTTTAATTTGTATCTCACCATGAAAAGGAGAATGTGTGAAGTCAAGACTTCTGCAATTTTGTTTGAGTAATTGCTCCTGCACGTTATGATAGTTTATATAAGCGATCTAGAAGGCTATTATTTTAGGAGTATGTTACTATAATTAAAAATTTTAAACTTGTTCAACAGTTTAATATTAAAAAAAAATTAAAAGTACTTTTGGGGAAAATGAAATTTTCTCTGAAAGTTTGAAATATCCTTCCGATAAGTTGAAGCATAGAGTTTATTCGTTAAGTGTTAGAGAATTATGGAAAAGCATATTAGTTTTTATAAATTTAAATTGACTTAATTAAAACTTGTGCTTTCTTCTGTCTTTCAGATTGTAACTGGTTTTTGGTCAAATTTTGGATTGTTAACAAATAAGTTTCTATTTAATCGAAGTTAAATTTGAATTTGATAGACTCCAATTGTTGACTGTTAGTGAATCCATCAAATTCCTAAATAAGTGAAGGAAAAACATAAACATGCCTTTCATATTTAGGAGAATTAATGCAGAACATAGTTTTCACGAATTAATAATTTGATTAGGTGGGAGATATCTTGAGTTTACTATGTTTCTAAGTGCTAATCATTTTAGCTCTTAATTTTTATAAAATATAATTTATGTTTGTTGTAAATTGTAGTAAAAATAAAGAAAAGCTAATATAATAATAATAATAATAATAATAATTTTATTATTATTATTATTATTATATTATTGATTGAGGACCCACAAATCTAATGGCTCTAGATTAAGTTTCACTAACTAACCCTTTAACTACGAGAAGAAATAAGAAATCAAGAACATAAAGTAGAAGTATCAGAAGAATTTAATTTACATTCAGTTTATTTTTTTATTAAATAAAAGAATATAGTTTTCTAAATTTTATTTTTTGAAAGAATAATAATAAAATAAAACTAAATATAATTTAATTATTACAACCATAACTTTTTGTCTCGTTTCTTTTCCAAAACAGAGAGAACACGTAAGAAGTTATTTACAATGATGGACATGCCATTTTTCTTTTCTATCTCTCCATTTCTTTATGTTTCCATTTTACTGGGAACTGCATTATATCATCTTCACCAACTACTTAACGTGTTTTCCACAATTTTTGTTTCACCAACCACTTTTTATTTCATTTTCTTGGATTTTAGACAATTGAATTGAGCTTTATTTGGTGTCCCTTAATTTATTTATCACTGTCAAATCATATAAATTCATTCAAATCCAGTTATATAATCAATACATAATAAAATATTATTTGGTAATAATTTTACTATATAATAAAATATTAAAGATTTTCTTATCGTGATTCTATTTACCTTCAACGAGATTGATTGTGGTAGAAAATTACTGTAGTCTATATTGCAATGGCATGAGACCTTCAAATTATACTTAGCAAGAATTTTCTTTTCCCTTTTCCTACGTATCGAGTACAAATAATTTGTCTTTTATTTTTTATATAAAATACAAATAATTTCAATGAATTTTACTTTATTTCATGATATTAATTCTAAAATACCCTTCATTAAGGGCGTGTTTTTAAATGACCTTTTTTTATTTTTGTTATTAAATTTCAATATTCTTTTTTACAAAAACTACTTACTTTTGAAATAAAATTATAACTTAAATCATTAATATTTTTCAATTAAGTTTAATTATTGCTTATAATAATAGATAACTAACATATAAAGGTGATATTTATTTATTTATTAAATTAGAAATATTAATTAATCAATTAGATATTTAAAAAATATTTATATGATTAAGAGTTGTTTTATAAAAGTATATATTTTTTGAAATAAAATAATTAAATTATAATAAAAAAATTGGTGAGAGTAGCTATGAATTTTAAGTTGTCTACCATTCATCTCATTTTTAGTAGGTCGAACTAACCTATTTTATCACTTCTATCAACAAGTTGTATCTTGATATATCTAAAGGAACTAAGATATTGAAATTATTTTGAAGGATGATTCACAATATATTCTAAAAGAATTTTTTGATTGTGACTATGGTGTGGACTTATACTAAATGATCCATTACATACACATTCAAAATCTTTATTTATTTATGTTTTTGTATATTTATTTTGCGTTTTTAATTGCTGCGATTCACAATAAATACACAATATTTCTCTTTTTGTTCCATGAACTCATTTCAACCCTAAATGTACAATGAAATAATAACATTTTATTTATCACAACAACAAGATAATAACATTAACATTGTAACCAACACCACTATTAAAAACATATTTGGATATCTAATTAGAAGTGAGTTTTCTTGCTTGAACACATTAACATGATTTAATTCTCATTCAAACTATTTCCTCTTCCAAATAAATTTCCATTCCTACATCCTATTATTCTAAATGCCCATATATATGAAACCAAAACTCGCTTTAATAATTCAGTTCTTATACATTCTAAGCTATTTAATGTATTTTTGTGCCAAAGATAATTCTTCATTCCACATATCATGTCAAAAATTAATTTTTTTAACCCTTTTCTAATTTCCATGTTGTATATCACTTCCAATTTAGATAATCCAAATCCTATCACTTTCTCTGAATCCCTCCACCACAAGATTTGGTGATCTAGTGATATTTAAAGACTTATAAAAACATTAACGTAAAAAACAATCTAAACCATATTTAGTTCTTAAATATCCACTAACAAATAAGTTTTCAAGCACATAATTATAGTATGCTATAAAATATATGGGTTACGCATCCCAATTACTTCTTTTCAACATAATCTTTGACCAATAAAAGAAAGGTTAAATTATTTTTTTATCTTTATTTTTGTTTAGAAATGTCAAATTGGTCATTTAGTTTTTTTTTTATTATTTCAATTTGATCTGATTTTTTTTAAAAGTGATTCAATTTGGTCATTGTTATTAGGTTTTTACAAAGGATATTAAAATCAGTATCACGTGTCAATTTGTGATATTTTTGAATTTAACACCGTTTGTGAAAAACTAACGGCAGTGATCAAATTGAATTACTTTTACAAAAATCAGGACCAAATTGAGAAAAAAAAAAAACAAACTAGAG
>Ga0214542_1001968_pt1:5000-42578 | contig 42578 bp, 19 predicted proteins | sample CNSS1metaG_FD_160096 | JGI IMG/M metagenome (GOLD analysis project Ga0214542, IMG submission 160096) | Root nodule microbial communities from cowpea collected in UCLA plant growth center, Los Angeles, California, USA - CNSS1 | ecosystem: Host-associated > Plants > Roots > Nodule... | reverse complement strand
AAAAAAAAAAAAACAAATACTAAGATATTTGTGCATGAATTATGTATGGCTGAAGCATATAATACTCACTTCTCCGACATTCTCTGCGTCTTCTTGTTTCTTTGTAAACTCCTGATCAAATTTTGGTAGCTCTTGCATAAACTCCTGAGCTGATGCACAAACCTGCACCAATTCAATCCAAACATTCTTTAAATCAAAATGCTACACACTAAAACTAAAAAATAAGTAATCAATAGAAGTTAGTTCTTACTTGCAGTGGTTCTGGCACAAGACTTTCAACCGGGATATTAGATAGTTCTAGCTTTAATCCAGATTCCCTAGCAAGAATTATTACCTGTAGAGTCAAAGCAGTTTCATGATGTTAAATTTAAATGACCACTGTCAGGATTACATGAAGCATAAAAATGCTATCATGAACCAAGATTCACATTGTACTTTTAATGGTTAAATATGACTATCACAGTAAATAGACAAATGTGATATTTTATTACATCAAATAGAGAAACATTTTAGCAAATATTTGTTATTATTAATCATTGATTTTGTTTCTTATTATTAAAGTCTTTTTATTTATAAATAAGAATAGTCATGTGTACATATGATATCTGAGCACCATCGTCTCTCACTTGTTTTGTCACTATTCCGCTATTAGTGTATGATTTTTCTCCTAGATGCATTGGTCCCAACTGTCACTCTAACTTCATATCATGGGCAAATATAACCCAATAACATTTTTGTTTTTCATTAGAATTTTTACTCTCCATGATTACAATATCCCACAAGCATTTTTGCTCTATGACAACTGCCACACCCTCTGAGCTTTCCTTTTTCCCTTCGGCAACTGTCACACCCTTCGTGCATTTATACTCTCAGACAAACCTCACACCACTTAGCATTATTTGCTCTCTAACAGTCACGGCATCTTTCATACATTTTGCTCTCTGACAGCCATTATGTCCTCTAACCTCTAACACAACCTTGCAATGGAAGTTTTCCTTCTCTGCCAACCACTACACTGTCTGATATGGCCTATCCTCACCATGTGCCACCACCTCTTCAACACATCCACAAATATACCAAATTGATGCTTGAAGCTTGAAGCTTTGACATTATTGACTTCATCAGCTTCAACAGCTAATTGTTGACATGTTCACTAAACCTCTGAAGGGGTTTTATGTTGATGATAAGCTTGATAAATATGCTCCATCTTGAGAGGGAGTAGAAAAACATCTTAACAAATATTTCTCATTATTAATTATTGATTTTGTTCCTCATTATTGTATCTCTTCTTAATTATGAATAAGAATACTCGTGTTTACACAATACAAAATTACAAGCAATCCTTTCATATTAATCTTCATATTCCAATCAGTTACGCCAATAACAATTTCCCCATTAGGTGATGACAACCAGATGGATCCCCATTTGGTGATGCTAACTACATCATTTTCAAACAAACTATTAACCTCTGAATCCTTAATGGTTTCAACCGTGCTACCCTCCACCTGGTCTATTATTCTTAGTGGGAATTATACACAGGCCTTCTATATGCCTAAAACACCTAAAGCAAGCTTCTACTAACTTTTCTAAATGGTGCTAATCCAGCTTTCTCTCTATTTTATTATTCTAATCCTATCTTATTAAGGTATAACCACTTACCCTCCAAAACATTCTCATTTCTACTAGGAGTTCATTTTCTTGTTGGCCTTGCGCCACCCAAAACACATCAGCTTGAAAATTCTTGGGACTTCAATAAAAGTAGGTTACCATACACCAGCTTTACATTATTTACAAAGCAATTAAGTAAAAATTTGATTCACAAAGAAGACAGTAATAATATATAATTCTGCAGTGACACTAGTATTATTAATATTATATAATACTTCAATCGTATAAATTTTGATTCCAGCAAGTGTTGCCTCAAACTCTGCAGTGGCACCAAAGAGGAATATTAATAATATTATCAACTTCTGGTTTGGGTTTTTAAAATTTTAAGAATTCTCAGAATCTCAAATTTAACAACCAAATTTGAACTTGAAAATACTTGCTAAGGTGACAGGTAACTGGAAAAAATTTATATTTTAGCATTCAACTGAATTCAAGTATGTAAATATTTAATTTGGAATTGAATCATTTCAAAACCAACCTACTCATATATCCTACACAACTGAAAATAAAAACATGATCACTGATACACATACAATAATGCAACAACGATGACTCTAAACATACATAGGGTACAATACGTAAAAGAACATATTTGCAATCTAAATTATGAACTTACTTCTTAGACATTATTAAAAACAATAAATTATAAATCATTGTCATTGTAAATCACCTTTTGAACGGTTTACAAACAGGAATAGTATCAATCTCATTCATTTCTTGAAATCATTCATAAAAAGAACAAATTCCATTTCTGGTTCATCAAGGGATATGCTTATATGTTTCTGTCATGTAGCTACAATATTGGACTTAATACTTCACACATTTGTATCAATGAAGTATGTAAGAGTATTGGTATAGGATATATATCACGTGAAAAAAATTACAGGATGGGGGCTTTATACACAGCATAAAGGAGTTAATTAACATCTGACAACAAAATTTGGTAAACATATACCACACTGTACCTTTCGAGCAACATCCGTTCCAGACAGATCATCCCTTGGATCTGGCTCAGTATAACCAGCTTCCTTTGCTTCAGTAACTACCTCACTAAAAGCCCGGCCATCTTTGAAGTTATTAAATATGTAACTCAAAGTCCCACTGCAGAACCAGAAGCAACACTTATGGTGAATGGTAAATGAATAATGCCTCCAGACATTGACAATCCACAAAATACGATCAAAGTTATGACAGAATTAAAAAATCAATTTTGCTGATACAATAGTGCAGTTCATTTCTGTTAGGGATGCATGCACCCCTCAGCGCAAGAGTTGATGATATTGAATAGTTTTGCTGTGGAGACACATCCAAGGAAGGCACCACTATACATACGTGTTCTGAGGTGGACTCCTCCAAGTTTCTTTGGGTGAAATGTAACACAAATGGTGCTGCAGAAGGGACACTACGAAGAGCATGGTGTGGTGGAATTTTTAGAAACTAAAGATCTTCTATCACTGGATGATTATCGGGTTTTATGGGAGTTTAGAATGCTTTATATGCTGGGGCAACGGTGTCGTCATTGCTATGGAACTAAAGGTTGGAGCAAACTATGGATTAAGTGTGACTCAGTTAGTTATTCAAGCTTTTCAGAACTACAAATTAATTCCATGGCATATTAGATATAAAAGGATTAATTGTATGGAGAAAAGTATACACTTCAATTTATATTTTACGCACATCTATAGGGAATGTAACTGATATACTGATGAGCTTGCTAATTATGGTGCAAACTCGGGGTTAAAGTTGGTTGGATAACATAGCAAGATTTATTTCTCCAGAAACTTTAAGAGATAGGTTTAAGTTACCATATTATAGGCTTGTTTCTAAATAGTGGGTTTTGTTTGGTTCCCCCGCTATTCTTGTATTATTTTCTTTTGTTTTAATGTGATTTTGAGATGTTGCAGATGACTGATGTTGTTAGTGGTGCCAACATAATTGGGATGGCAAACAACATAGTGATACTTTTGCACCTCTATTTTAGTTAAAAACAATGTTTTAATTTGTTTCGGTTAAGAGTGGGAAAATTATAAGAGGTTGGACAAATGAGACAAAGCAAGACTTGAGAATTTTGACACTGTCCATACAAATATTTAGGCAAAAATAAATTAAAAAATAAATAAATAAATAAATAAATAAGAGAGGTATAACACATCAAAGCATACCTAAATATGCCTTCAATTTGCAATATTCTGTCTCCAGTTTCAAGGAGGCCACGTAAAGTGCTGACAATGGGAAGACCAGCCCCAACCGTAGCTTCATAGAAGTAGTGTGTGTAGGATTGCCTTTGAAGAGCTCTTAACCTCAAATACTGGATATAGAGAACAATTCCCGAATATTAGAAAGTAGGCTACAGAATAATCATCGTTAGAAACAGTATATGTACTAGCAAAAGCTGCTCAAGCTTAAAGGAAGCACTTCCAGAATAAACAAAAACTATTGACACACATATTCAAAGTACTAGTTCAACCATAAAAACATGATCACAACCCATTGCCTACTGGTGATTGCTGTAGCAGTTTTATACTGACCATACAAGAAGAGTGGACCTCATCTGAGCTGACTGGGCCAAGCTCTTTTTCTCAGGAGCCAATATTAATTGTAAATAAGTAGAATAGGTTTACTTTGAGGCTTGTATTTTGGGCCAAGTAGTGTAGGATTTGTTGGTTTTGTATTGGGCCTTTCTCTGGGCTTTGGACCTAGTAGTGTAGTTTTGGACCTAGGGTTAAGCTTTGTGTGTGTGACATGATTAGCGTTTCATTGGGCTAGCTTGGGCCACAAGCAAACCCTATGATTGGTTGCTTGCAAGCAAAGAACGAGAATGCTTCTCCTTTGTACGCATGTGCCATGAGGAAAGCATGACCTACCACTTGGCAAGTCATACTAGAAGCGTGACTCTTTTGTCTCCAAATTTGAGAGCTTAATTTCAAAATTTTCCCTCCTTTTTTCTAAACATCTCCTAGGGTTTCTTAGCCTATAAATAAAGGCCTTCACCTCTTGTAAAAGCACTTTTGAGACTTGTAATGAAATGCTGCAAAATTGCCATTCATTTGTCTTTGAAAGTCACCCTAGACTAGTTTTCTCTCAAGACAACTCTAGGCTTCGTTCGTTAGGAGTTAACCTCACCTCTCTAGGAGCCTTAAACACCGAACCATACCACTTCTCCTCTCATTCCATCACAAGCTTCCGCTCATTCATCTTCATCCATTCGGCTCATTCACTCAAGGAGCCTCCAAGGCTCATTCGGTTGCCATCACTAAAGTTGGGCATAGAAATTAAGAACTGTACAATGAACATCTCATTGTAAAAGTAATAATTTTTCAAAATTCCAAATGAAAGATGACCAGAGAAGACATTGCACATTGATTTACTTATAAGTGTCGCAGCTTATACTTGTAAATCTTTACATTTTACTGTCAGAGTAACTAATCTAATTCTCCATCACACAGCATAAGATCCTGTTAGAACACTTGTCCAACTCCTTATTAGAGTTCAGTGAAATCTGGTTTAGAGTGAAAAAATAAGGGTGAGAAAATTGTTTCAATCTGAAACTATGTGAGTCATTATAAAGTGCATATATCTAATAATAAAACTGAGTAGCTTGCCTGGAAAAATGTCTTATGTGAAGTACTTATAAAACCCTATATAGTCTTGTATTAGCTTACTTTTGACTAAGAAAAAAGATTTTAAGTCTAATTCAAACTCATAAAATCAACTTGTAAAATGAAGTTTACACTATATTATAAGTTGGTCATATATCTAGTCAATGTCAAATCTCCAACACACCTCTGACACCGAAAATTAGACATCTCAAACATGGAACAAGATATTTGTGGGTGGTCCTCATTAGGATTGACTTTATACTATCTTAGAAAGCGAATTTAGTTGAGATAAATAAAAGAGACTATATATGAGACAGCTTAATCACTCCTCTCATATGTTCTCATATTTATGTTCATAGAATTCTAATCCAACAAGTAGAGGGTAGAGCATAGATCAAAACAACAGTCATATTTCTAGTACAACTACTTTTTACCTATATTTAATCCCTATTTTAACAATCATCCTCAAGTTCGAGCTACAAATTGTATATACCAAGCTTGAAATAGATAAATTCAATTTGAGGTCTTCTTAAGAATTTTGTTAACACATCTGCAAGTTGAGCATTGAATTCAATAAACTCAGTATCAATTTCTTAGACAACAACTTTCCTCGAACAAAATGACAATCAATTTCTGCATTTAGCCCTCTCATGGAACACTATATTGGAAACAGAGTGGAGAGCAACTTGGTTATCACAATACATCTTCATTTGTTGAATCTCACAGAAATTAAGTTCTTGAAGGAATTGTTTCTAACATACAAGTTCACAAGTAAGAGACGTCACTATCCTATATTCAGCTTTCATAGTTGATCGAACAACTGCATTTTATTTCTTACATATCCAAGAAATAACATTTCTTTCAAGGAAAACATTAATAGGGGATCCTGCCTAATCAACATCACTACCTAGAAATTTTGGTGTTTCTTTTATCTTCAAGTAGTAGACCTTGTCCTAGAACCTTCTTGAGCTATCTTAAGATACAATAATAGCATTCCAATGGTAAATACAAGGAGCCTACATGAACTGACTAACAACACCAATTGCAAAAGACAAATCAGGTCTAGTAATAGTAAGATAATAAGTTTTCCAACCAATGTTCTATATATTTCCGGATAAGTGAAAGACTCACCTTGTTCTAATATTAATATTAATTAATTTTTTATTAGTGTCCATAGGACTATCCACCAGTCTAGTCAATCATAACTATCACTTTTAGGATATCTAAAACAAATTTTCTTTGAGAGATTACAACACCTTTTGACTAAGCTACTTCAATACCCAAGAAGGATTTAAGGCTTCCAAGATCATAGGTTTGAAAATGTTCACACAAGTGTTCCTTTAGCTAAGATATTAGAGCAGCGTCATTCTTCGTAATGATTATATCATCAACATACAGTACTGAGAGTAGACACATTTTCCATGGGAGGGTATGATAGTAGAAAACTGATTGATCTGCTTCATTAAATTTCAGCCCAAACATTTGAACAATGTAGCTAAATTTTCCAAACCAAACATGTGGTGATTACCTGAGAGATTTACACGTTAGAATGTGATTATTTGACAAGACAACTTTAGTATGGTTAACAAAATTCTTAAGAGTATGGTTATCAAACTCGCGAGTTAACTCGTTAACTTGTCCGAGTTTATGTTTCCACTCACCCTTGGCGAGTTGACTCGAAAGCAAACTCGCTTTTGGAACAAACTTGGTGGACTCTCTATGAACTCACGAGTCTGCAACCGATTTGGCGAGTCAAGAAGGTTTTTTCTTTAAACCCAAAACAACCTGTTCCTACTCGCGTTAGGGTTCGTGTTCACTTTCTTTGTGGTGGTAGGTTGTTGGTCACCACTGTGTTGTGTTTTGGTGGTCACATTCGTGGTCATGTTCTCCTTCTTTCTGGTTGTCTTCCCTTTGCCCGTCATCTCTGCCATTTCCTTTCACGTGTGGTTTACTCTATCTGCAACCTTTCTATCTTGCCTTCTGTTGCGCTGGTGAGGGCGGGAGTCATGGTAGATGAAGTTTAAGGGTGGGTAGGGTTTCTTTACTTTCTTTTGGGCCTAAATATCTTAGACCTCAAAGTTCCTTGACATTTTGTGTTATATTAAATATCATATATATTATATAATTAATTAAAACTATTATAAAAAATATATATTAGGAAAATATAAAAATATTTAAAATTATATAATATGATCAACTAATAATAACAATATTTCAATAAAAATATAAAAATTATTTACAATATCATATAATAATAAATTAATGTACTGTCTATAAAATTTTAATATTTTTTATTTAAAGTAAACTCTTACAAGTTTACGATTCAAGTTTTCGATCCGAGTTTACAAGACTCCCACGAGTTTACATAAACTCTCAAGTTTAATAACCTTGCTTAAGAGAATGATATGCATATGAGATACAACTTGGTCTCTAAATATCAAAATCAATAATAGATAAACAAAAAATTACATCTTGATTTAGAATTTTCAGGAAAATAAGATCTAACATGTTTTCCTAGTTGACATGACTCACATTCTAACATATGAAGACTATTAAGTTCAAGAACTATTTTATCTTTTTCTTTTTTTAATTTTGACAGAAGAATGCCTCAAACAATCATGTAAAAGTTTAGCAGATGGAGATAAAAAAGACACATGTAGACTAGTTCCAAAATAGTATAAACCTCTAACTTCATGTCTTTTTCCAATTAGTCACCTATACTATATTCCTATACACAAAGGAATTGGCATCAGGGTTATTGAACATTTTAAAGATTTGGTTAGTTAACTTAAAGAAATTAGATTGAAAGGACAAGCATGAACAAAAATAATGGATTTTATATTTAAGGAAGTAGAAAGGAAAAGTTTAGAACCATTGCCTAAGGTTATGAAATGAGGATTTTTTGGAAATGAAAAGGATGACAAAAAAGAGGTATTATTGGAATGTGGTTAGAAGCACGAGTCAATTATCCATGGGCTTTGACTTTCCACGGATTGTGAGATACAAGTTGTTCACAAGCTAGGATTTGTAAATGATTGTGCTAAGCTATTAGATTTCAACCTCAAATTATCTTAGTATTCCTGATTAGAGAATTTGGGTTTAACAATTTTACAAGGAGAAGCAATTCTCTTGAACTTGACCCATTCTCTTACAGTACGTGCATTGAGGACAACCCCAACAACCTCGTCCTTCTATAGCATTTTGTTCTCCTCTTCCACATGGGGAAACCATGACAAAGATTTCACATGTTCTTCCATATTCCTACTTTAAAGTGTTGGAACCTATTGAATATAGTGCAAATAGGTTTGAGATTAATCTCCCTTGTGTAAAAAGTACACATAGGGTACAATATTTATAATAAAGGAAATATGGGCTAAGCCCAATATACCAAATAAAGAATAATAACGAAGAAACTGAAGATAGAAGATAAAGATAGATATCTAAGTTATCTAATAATCTAATAATATATCTAGCATTCCCCCTCAAGCTGGTGCATGCAAATCATATGTACCAAACTTGTTACAAATATAATCAATGCTTTGTCCACGTAAAGACTTAGTGAAAATATCTGCTAAGTAATCACCTCAGTTAACAAACTCAGTCTTGATGTCTCTAGATACTCAAATGAAATGACAGGCAATCTCAGTGTGTCTGGTCCTCTCATGAAAGATATGATTAAAATTAATATTAAGAGCAACTTGATTGTGACATATAAGTGTCATTTGAGTGACGTCTCTAAATCGTAACTTTCTAAGCAATTGCTTAAGCCAAACAAACTCACAAGTTGCTGAGGTCATAGCTCTGTATTATGCTTTTGAACTAGATCTTGCCACAACACTTTGTTTCTTACTTTTCCAAGAGATCAAGTTACCACCGATGGAAACACAATATTCGAATGTACGCCTTCTATCAGACGAAGATCCTACCCAATCAGCATCTAAATAACAAACCACTTTTGTATGGTTATTGGAAGCATATAACAATCCTTTTCCAGGAGATCCTTTAATGTACTTTAATATACGAATGATTGCATTCCAATGATCTTCACATGGGAAATTAAGAAATTGGCTTACCACACTGACTGCAAAGGAAATGTCAGGACAAGTAATTGTAAGATAATTCAATTTCCCAACTAAAGTTCTATACTATTCGAGATCTGACATAGGCTTCTCTTAATTTGGTAGAAGTTTAGTATTACGATCCATGGATGTGTCAACATATTGTGCCACCTCAATCCCCAAGAAATATGAGTTTGCAAAAATCTTTGGTCTAAAAATGATCACAAAGATGTATTTTCATCTAGGAGATGACATGGTTGTCACTACACATAAGAACTATGTCATCAACATGCACTATCAAATAGACCAATCCAGCACTCAAGTGACGATAAAAGACTAAATGAGTCAGACATAGTGGAGGTGGAGGCAGAAGAGACATCTGAAGTGGAAGACACCATGGAGGAGAGAAAGAAACCCTAAAAATCCAATGTGCTCTAATGAAGTCACCAAGCATAGATCCGGAAAGAGGGGGATGAGGTGAGGCCGACGACGATTGCAGTGAAATCGACGGCATTGTGGTCACCTGACCTAGACGAGTAGAATCGTGTGGTCGTTGGTCAAAACAAATGTTGTGGCTATGGCTCCGATAACAACGGCTTCTCTGGTGGCAGCGAAGGATGCAATGAAGACTGAGACAACGAAATTTTTTCTAAAAGAACCTGGCTCTAGATACCATATTAAATAGTGCAAATAGGTTTGATATTAATCTCCCTTGTGTACAAAATACACATAGGGTACTTTATTTATAATAAAGGGAACATGGGCTAAGCCCAATATACAAAATAAAGAATAATAATGAAGAAACTGAAGATAGAAGATAAAGATAGATATCTAAGATATCTAATAATCTAATAATATATCTAATAGAACCCACAAGAGTCGTGTTGTCAAGCTTTCCATGGATGGGACTTCATGACCCATTAAACATTCATCTCGAACATGTTCTAGATCTATGGCACAAAGGATTATCCCATTTATATAATATAATTTGATCATATCTTTAGTTAATGTAAGATCACCAACACTCTTGCACTAACGAGACTATCACTATGATAATTAGCCAAACTGAATATGCGACTCAACTAATAATAGAGTATGTACCTTATATTACCTTATATTGATATAGCATATGTTGGACAGCAAAACAACACTTAATCTCATATTAGCAAATATGATAGCGGCAAAAATAATATTTTGGTTTCAAAGAAAGGAAGATAAAAATTATAGACAGCTGTCAGTCAATGGAGATATGACTAAAATGACAATAAAAGCACGCTATCTAAATTCCTTAATATTGATTGTGGTCTAATCAAAACAAAACACAAACAAGAAATTCACCTTTCCTTTAAATGATTTATTCTCTAACTTATAGAAAATAACTTAATACAAATTGGAATTTCCATATACGGCAGTGTACTTGCAGAAAACATTGGCTTGCACTTAGTGTCAAAATCCTATAGCATCGGTTACACGAGATAAGTCAATAATAGACGCTACCCATCCGAAGGACAATGTGCAGTTCTTTACCTGATCAAGTGGTCCTGAATTTGCTTTCTTGTTAGGAGTAACTACGTGTATTCCTTTGCGCAACCACTCATAGTAATAGCCAGCAATGACGGAGTCAGCTGTGCAGTCTACTAGCGCCGTGTTGGGTATAAAATGATTTCCATGTACATGTTGAACAAATTTTTCCAAATCAGCCGCTTCTCCTCTTTCCTCTCGAAGTTCTCTCCATCTAGCTAAGTCAATGCCCCTGCAAAGAGCAATAACAGTATATAATGATTGAACAAAAACAAACTTAGTCAATAATGTACCGATAAAAGGTAAAAGACAAAATAGGTCCATGTCTATAATTTATAATACTTCTTTAAGAACAATAAAACAAACATGTGATAACGCAACAACATTTGTGTGAAGTGAAGTTAGAGATGTAAAGTGAAGTTCGCTTACTCACATAAAGAACACTCTTGGCTGTACTTGTAAGAAAGCATAATGAGCATTCTAAAAGCTATTTCAGTCAGAATGATTCAACTTACGCATCACTAAGCAGCATTGACTTTGAACCAAGTATGCCCATTACACGCAAATCAATGTTGAATTCTTCTTTCAGGGTTGAGGCCTGCATTAAAAGAATTGTCAGGTAAATTTGCCACATAATTCAATTCCGGTATGTTAATATGATAAATACAGACACCCCACTTGAACAAATAAAGAGGCAATACACTTGCATAAAACTCTAATCATAAAATAGGGTACACAAAAATGAAAAATTAATGAAACTATTACATTTCAACACTCCCCCGTCAACCTAGAGCATATAGATCCCATGCACCATAAACCCGATTGGAGGCAATATTAAGAACTTCATGGTTGTCAAAATACAACTTCATCTACTCATTTTCACAAAAAATTTGAAGTCTTAAAGGAGTTGTTTGTTTCTTATTTTTCCAAGATACTAGGTTCCCTCCAAGAAATACATAGTATCCTATGGTAGACCTCTTGTCAATGGGACAATCAGCCCAATCTGCATCACAATACCCTAAGATTTGAGTATTGTTCTCATACAACAATCTTTGTCCTAGGTTCCCTTCTACATATTTGATAATGTGAATCACAACATTTCAATGATCAATGTGAGGGTTTTGCAGAAATTGACTCAACTCCCACTAGACAAGAAAGATAAGATCTTGTTATAGTGAGATAAATGAGTTTTCCAACCAACTTTCTATATCTTTCTAGCTCTGAGAAAAGTTCACTTTCATCTCTCATTAACTTTTTATTTGAGTCCATAGTACTATCAATGGGCTTGCAATTTGCCTCATTGAAGGATCTAATACCAACATTAAGGTTACTACACATCTTGTTTTGCTTGACGATTTAAATCTAGGGACAAGACTTTCCAAAAGGGATGTCATAGAGCAAAGGGAGATGTGTTTCCTTTCTTCTACAGATGCTAAGGGTTTATGAAAGTAATATATTAGATTCAAAGTTTTCAAGAATGGGAAACTACAGTAGGGGTGATTTTGGTTCCGCTATGGATGTGCAACATGATGACTTATTCGACATTGATCCATTTTATATCAATAAATGTATTGGCATTGTTGAGTATGATGGGTTTGACTTCATGACACCTACTACTTGCCGGAATGCCTTGAGAGTTTTGTGGGCTACACAATTTCCAAATCCTACTTTGCTAGAAGGTAGCCCAGGTGTAGGGAAAACTAGTTTAACCATTGCCTTGGGAAAAGGTTCTAGACACAAAGTGGCAATGAAAGGCTGTTGGGTTTTGCTGTGATGACAAACACCCTAGCCATGGCAAAATGCATACAACAAGAGTGGATTTCAACTACTGAGTGGGCCCAAATTCTTATCTTTTGGGCCAACTTCGTTTGTAAATATTAGAATAGGTTTTCTTTGGGCCTTGTTTGGGCTTGGGCCTAGTAGTGAAGTTTTGGGCCTAGAATAAATGGGCTTTTGTGTTAGACGCATAGAACTAGGGTTTTCTTACCCTAGAGTGTGCTAACTTGCTCTCCAAGCTATGGTTTAGCTTTCCATGTGTCCCTAACATTGTGTTCGCATGAGAGAATAGTCTTGTATGCATGAATTACAGAAGACGGATTTGGGATATAAATGACATTCTTATGCAACGATTTGCGAGTGCAAAGACGGAATTGAGGGATCCATCAATAATCCTATCTCACTTCAGTTGCGAAGATTTGTGGGGATAAAGTGCTTTTTTAGTTCTATGTCCTCTATGTTCACGTCTTTCTGAATCTCACCAGCCAAATCCTTGTTGCATGTGTGTGATATGTGGGTAAGAAAAAATCGGATAGGAAAAATCCTTGGATATATATATATATATATTAATGATAAATAATAATATATATTTATGTATATATAATAACTAATATAATATATATATATATATTAATTAAAATATACATATATATATAATTATTATTATTATTAATAGAATATGTATATAATAATTAATACTAATAAAAATTATATGCAAATATGTATAATAATTAATAGTAATTAAAATATTATTCAAAAATAATAATATATATAATTAGTATTGTTATTTATATATGTATATAATAATTAATAACAATAAAAATATATATAAATATGTATAATAATTAACAATAATTAAAATACTATTAAATTTTAATATTTTTAACTCATCTACTAATCACTTAATTTTATTTTTATCATCAAGGGTGTTTTAGTAATCTTCAATTTTATCTATTAAAACATTTTTTGAATCTATCACATCATTCAAATCACTCACTAACTTTCACAAAATTCATCTCCAAATCTACTCACTTTACGCTCTAAATCCACTCAAAAACACACACATATTCATCCACTTAAATCCACCTAAATCCATCTTTGCACTCTCCCCCAAATCTATCTTCTTGAACAAACAGAGCCTAAGCATGGAAAGCATGACCTTGCCACTTGGCAAGTCACACCAAACCAAAAGCATGTCTTCTTTGGCTCCAAAATTCAAACATTTGAATTTGAATGTTGGTTCTCCATTTTGGAGACCACTCTACGGTTTCTTGGCCTATAAATAAAGGTTGCTACTACATGTAAAATTAACTTCAGTTTAGTAGTGAAATTCTGCCCAATTGTGCCATTCACTAGACTTTGAGTTCTCTCTAGAGTAGCTCCCTCTTCTAAACTGCTATCGGCTTCCTTCGTAATTCATTGCTTTTGCACCAACATCTTTCTATGGAACCATCCTCTTCACGCTAGTCTTAAAGGAGCTAGGAGCAAGGTTCTCAAACTCGAGAATTTATATAAATGAGATCCTAATTTAAATAAGTCCAAAAAATTATATAACTTAACTGTACTTGAAATAAATAAATTCATACAAATTATGTAATTGTACTCAACAAGCTAGAACCATTCTAAGACATTTTGTTCTATTATAATTATATTAGTTTTTCACTACAAAATTAAAAATTGTTATAAATAAACATTGTTTTTAAAAATTAAAAACTAACTAAATGTCCTTGAGAAGGAAACAAGTGCGAAGGGAACGATTGCAGGAGCTCACGCTATAACGCTAACATAACATTATTTAATTTATCTCTTCTAACCTAAAAAATACACAAGAAAAGGGGAATGCGTGCGAAGTGCAAAGGGGAACGACGACCAACAACGAACGCGAGACAACGACCTAGACGATGGCGTGCGAAGCAACGGCATGTGGAGCAACGGCAAACGAGATTGATGACGATGACCCAAGCGATGGTGATGGACAACGACGGTGACATTGTCCATGGAGAGCACGAGAGCCTGCGTCAAATAGTGAAGTGTTGTGCGAGGGAATGCGACGAACTGCGTGAGTTTGTGATGCACGAGAAGTTCAGAAGAAGAAGGGGATTAAACACAAAAATCCTAATCTAGTGAGTTCATACGACTACGTTTTGCTTAAAAGAAATTTCCATCGAACTTGCACACATGCTCCTAAACTCACGATTTCATACGAGTTTATCGATTCTATAATGAGTTTATCGATTCCACTCAAAAAGTGTTGGCTTCCAAGTTGACTCGGAAGCCATGACTACGCTCGTAAACTCGGTCAAGTTAAAGAGTTAACTCGCGAGTTTAATAACCATGGCTAGGAGGAAGGTCATCATGCTAGTTTGAATGCTATTTTGAACAACAGAGCTTTAATGTTATACCAGAGTTGGGAAAAACACTTTTAAATGTCCACCATCTTTGACTAGTTGTGATAGGAGGAGATGGCTATGGAAGCAAAAGCACAAGAGCCACCTCAACAAGTATTGGTGTAATGAGGGCGGGTCCAAAGGGGCCATGTGGAAAGACACTTCTACCGTTATAGATTAATTTTCAGAATTCAACCTTGGGGACAAGGTTATTCTGGCAGCGGTGGGTAATGTTAGGCAGGAAAATAATGAGAGAGAGTGGAATGTGTATTATAGAAGGAAATTAAAAATAAAAGGGAGTTATGCGGTTAGTTGTTTTGGGGGAGAGACTTTCTCAAGAAGCGTATAAATACTTTCCCTTTGGGAGGTGTTAGGGGTCTTCTTTTTATTACTGAAAGCTTTTGACGGTTGTGACAGGGAATACCCTATTTAAAAGGAAGTTATTTCCTTTGTAAACATTGGGCTTTACATCTAATAGTGAATAATTCAGTTTTGATTCAAGGTGCCTAACAACATTACAATGAAAAAATATATCCAATAACATTCAACCCTTGGACTAGGTACAATCCAAAAAGCAGTTTTATGAAAGTTGTAAAAAATACAATAACAGTCATAATTTTAACAAGATCAAAATTAAATTCTTTTCAAGAATTATTTTAATCTGCAAAACTCAGATAAAATTGGTGCAGCTTCATAGTAAAGCATTTACATGATACTAGAATAAACACTATTCTTCTATCATAGGCATTATTTTCCTTGAATTGAACTGTAATTTTAAATTAAAAAGCATTTAGTTAATCTCATACCTAGGACAATAAAAAGAAAAAATATACACCAAAACATTGTGTTCCTTTTTTAACCAAAATAATTATTCAATCATACAAAATTCTCTACAGAAACTGCACCTGATCCCTTAGCTGGTCAAGTAGTGTACTTCCAATTAATCCAGGTCCAATAATGCCCATTGATATGGTGGTTCTTGAGAGATAAAATCTGGAATGGACAGCTCGCAAAGCCTTTATACAATCCTCTCGCTTCACAACAACAGTAATATTGTACTCAGAACAACCTTGTGCTATAGCACGAACATTTATATTGGCCTGTTCAAGAAAACAAGTTTGAACATTACACAAGTGAAAAGATATAATAAAATATGCAAAAATCTCAAACATAGGCAATATCTTTATCATAATTTTCTAACCTTAGCCAATGCATTAAAAAGGGAGGCGCTAACTCCTGGTGTGCTTGCCATCTTCTGGCCCACTGCAGCTAGAATGCTACAATTTGGGATAATCGCAACCTGAGGAATGCTACATGATTTAGAATGTCACAAAGTATTAAAATTAAAAGCTTTAAATTTCAACATCATTCATTCAGATATACAAATTTAAATGGTAAAAATTAAATTACTCAGCTCTTCATTTTCTCTCTTCATTTCTTCTACTTAAAACAAGCACACATAATAGTAGAATTTAGAAAAATATGACTATCATTCATTATTATATCATGATACCAAACCATGAATACCATTTTAGATAAGTCCTTCGTACCTCATCAATTTGATTTGGTGAGTATTGTGAAATTTGAGGACGCTTTTCCCAGATCGCGTTCTAATGAATTTTTAAATTCATTATATGTAACTCTAGGAACTTTAGAGATTTCTTTTTCATTGTCTTGAATTCTTGGTTCTCATGAAATTTCTCAAGTTTAGTTAACGTAGATGCAACTTTTTTTCATCTTTATCACAAACCTTCCTCTTTCAAAAAAAATAATTAATTCTTTTACTCTTTATCATAATCGTTCTAATATAAATTTATCATCTCTCCTGTATAAATTCAAAACTTTACAAAATTTACCATAGGTAGGAAAACACAAAAATCCCTAAATTTCATAATTAAAGGTTATACTAATTTGGAAAAAAGTTATAAGTAGGATTCATACCAATTTCATAAGAGAATCCCTAAAATCATAATTAGGGTTTATACTAATTTGGATAAACATCCTAGGAAGAATCATAAATATAACATACATAAATCATTATAAGATACTAACCTTGATATGTGAGAGATCATACAAAAATGTATATTTCAATCTCAATCTATGTGTTTTCCAACCTCTGTTTCCAATCTATCTCTTTGTATTTTTTTCTCCTCACACACTTTCATAATAACTTACATGGTAGGAAAATTTTATAGCAAAAACAAAACCCTCAGTTCTTTTATAAATCAATGTTTCCATTACATTTTTTATTTTATTTTTTATTATTATTTTCCATAATATAAACTTAATATAAATAATATATAATTTTAATTTTAAAAAATATATAAATATATATAAAAAAATCCAAAAAATTTTGGGGGAGCCATGGCTCCCCCTGTCCCTTCGATGTTCCGCCAGTGCTCTCAAGTTTATACTTCATGATAATTAACAAACAAAAGATGATATAAGCTCATAAATTAATGGGAGAAAAATGAAGCATTCTATTAACACAAATTTCAGATCCAACTATCTTATGTTATGAAGAAAATGACTGGAGTATATTTCAAGAGGCTATACATCCCTTTTGCTTGAGAAACGTTATTGCCACACTTTCAATATAAAAAATTAGTATATTCCTAGTTAATAATAGAACTCAGAGAAAGAACTCAGAAAAGTATAACTATATATGTATAGTGTTGAAATGAATGAAAAGTTAAAGAGAACCTGAACTGATTCTAACTAATTTACAAATAGTAGTAACTAATCCTAATTAACTGATAACAGTTGGCATATTATAATGACAGGGTAATACACTCTCATACCGCTTCCCCACAAGCTCAAAGTTGGTGAGTAGAGGAAGCAATCTCAAACACTTTCAGCTTGGACCTAAGCTGTAGAAACCAAGTAGGAGACAATGGCTTGGTTAGGAAACAGTCCATTGATCTTGGGCTTGTATGTCGAGAACTCTAAGGTGCTAGAGAAGAACATTTTCATGAACAAAGTGATCAATTTCCATATGCTTCAATTAGGCATGTAACATTGGACTGTGAGTTAATGAGGCAGCACTTTGGTTGTCACATAAAAAAAGTAGGTTTAGAGTGAGCAATCCGATGTTCAGTGAGAAGGGTCTAAACCTATAATAATTATGCAATGGCAAGAACACCACTCCAATATTCAGCATCAGTGTTGGATCGAGCAACAACTTGATTGTAACACCACCGCAAGATAAGATTGACAAGATAGACAACTGTACTGGAAGTGGATCTCAATCATCAAGGTCAAAAAGACATTCAGCATTGCAGAAGACCCCTAAAGAGAAACTTGTGATAAGCAGGGGCAAAATGCAACCCACAGTCTAAAGATCTTGACATATTGGAGGATTCATTTGATTGCAACTCTGAGAGATTCAAAAGGAGTAGCCATAAATTGACATACTTTGTTGACCGCAAAGCTGAGTTCAGGGCAAGCTATGATAACATACTGCAAGGCACAAACTGATAGAGGACTACCCCAAGATTCCATACAAGAAGAACTTGAAGACGAACATTTACAATTTAAAGGACCTATGGCAAGGACAAGGAGCAAGAGATTGGAAGATCAAAGCTATTCAAGGCTTCTGATGGGTTTTCTTTGAGTTGGACTTTCTTTTATAAATTAGTTTATATTTTTATGTTTTTGGGATTCAAATTCAAAAATGACCGTACTCTTTCCTGGATAGGATCGTATCACAAACCACAAGGCTATAAAAGGAGGGATCAAGGAGAAGATCAGCACGAGTTGGAAAATTTGCAAACTTAAGTCATTGGAGAGGAGATGGGCTTGGCATCAAGCATAGCTGCCTTGGTTAAGAGGCAATAAATATACTTGCTTTGAGTGAGTAGTGGAGTGCCATCAGATTGCTGGTGAACTTCAATGCTAAAGATTAATCAAAAGTACCTAATTGATAGAAACAAAACATAGAATCTAGCTGTTGATTGATTGAGGTAACAATAAAATGTGGAGAGCTCATAGTCGTTTGGTAGTTGCCCACATAAAAGGTAGGTTGTTGTATTCTAGACAGCTAAACCCAGATTCATTGTACAAGTGAAGTGAACATATTCTTTGTTCTATCTTCTTTCCCTGAATCCTTTCTATCTTGTTTTGTTCTTTGATTTCTAGGATTTCTTTGATTTCCCTTAATCTCTGTGATTTCTGTCATTACTAAGTCCTATATCAATTTATAGAAAATGGTATACTACGATGTTGATGTGTTGTGTACACACATGGGAAATATGTGGTAAGATACTTCCTTGTCAAATCATATCATATCTCTCTATTTAATGTAATATTTAAATTACATCTCTAATATAATCATTACACCTCTAAGATTGCCCCTTAAGTTGAAGCATATGTATCATATGACACAAGCTTGTTACAAATGTCATTTACACAAAACCCCTTGAGAGAATCTTGTCAGCCAGTTGATTGTTGGAGTTGATAAAGTAAATAATGACAAAAGAAAGCCTTAGTGCTCCCACAAGCTAGAGTATATGTATCATATGAATCAAGCTTGTTACAAACATTGGATGGTAGGACAGCTGCCGAAGAGTAAAACTTACTTGGAGATAATTGAAGTTGCTTACAAGCTACAAAAAACAAGTATTCAAAAAGTGTGGTGGCTGCTGGAGAGCACAAAGACTCAAAGTGTGGCAGCCACCGGAGAGCAAAAACAACACCCAAAGAGTCTGGGGCCTGCTGGGGAGCAAATAATGCTCGGAGAGTGCAATGACTGCCAGGGAGCAAGAATGGTAATACTCTAATACCATATTGAAATGATTATCTGTGCGAGTATTCTTATTTACAATTTACAATGAAGAAGTGATACAATAAGGAATAAAATCAACATTTGATAATGGGAAATATCCAATAAGATATTACACTATTGAATTGTAACATATCTCTCTATTTAATGTAATATTTAATTATATCTCCAATATAATCAAATCATATCTCTCTAATCTTAAATGCCAAAGACGATGGGAACTAGGAGATATATAACATTTGAAGCTTAAGAATTATTACATGAAGGAAAAAGACAAAAGAACTGGTAGGAGGATGGCATCAGCTGAAGGCATTTGACTTTTATTAACTAATGACAAAAATAGCAGTCTATCTTAGTCCCAAATATTGATATTTGCATCACTGATATTTGATTCCACTACCCTAGCATAATAAGAGGTATGTACCTTGTATGATTATTTTAACCATAATATGCGGATATTGTTAATTAAGATTAATAGGAAAATTAAAAACACTTACACAACAATGAAAACAAATCATATAGAAAAGAAAATGACGCTTCAGTCTTGATCCTCTTGAACAAATTAAGAAAATGGCACTCAAATGTGATCATGTCGTTTCAAAATCTACAAAATGTAAAATGAGAAATCTTCGGTCTGACATCACTCAAGTGAAGTGAGTGACGTCAGTTGAACAGAAATATGCATTTTGATTTTAAATGCGTTGGATCTAGCACCTGAGAAAGACGCCCGTTATCCAAAGCTTGTCGAAATCTTGATTGCAATGCCTCAGCAACAGCTTTTACTTCTTTCTCAGGAACAGCAAAGCATACAGAATGCTCACTACTAGCCTACATAATTACTGTTAAAGATGAATGCAGTTTCTTATATATCAATGAGAATAACGGGACCAGTTGCATAGAAGTTATAAGTGCACCTGAGATATCATTATAACATTAGCACCAACATCTTTTACCGCACCAAAAATAGCACTGGCTGTACCTGGAACACCAGCCATTCCGGTTCTGCAAAAAATGCATTAGAGAAAAACTCGGCAATCTATAACTGGTTACATAAAACCTTAAATTAAAAAGAAATAATTAAGCAGCAAAAACTGCCAACTATTATTCATCATGCAACACAACTGCAATTCATGATAACTCACCCCTCGACATTTACAAGTGCCAAGTTGTCTATGGTTGCAAATCCTTTGACATAATTTTGCAGGTTCTGCCCATCTTCATGATCATAAACAGAAGGGTGGCAGATCTTTGTTCCAGGAGCAGAAAGGTTGAAAATGTTCCTTATCATAATGGGTATACCATATCTCATCACAGGAATAATTGTGCGGGGATGCAAGACATTTGCACCAAAATAAGACTGTACAACAGACATTTTCAAAGTTAATCTCCTTAACTTTTATGAGTCAAAGGAGCATTGAGGCTCTACAGTATTCAACTCACCATTTCCCATGCCTCTTGATAAGACAATGTCTTCAAAATTACAGCCTCGCTAACTGCAGAAGATGTCATGGTTTATATTTTAGTCAAAAACATTATGTTATAGCACTAACAGTAAGACAAAAGCATCTTCAACATGTCAGCTAGAACTCCATCTGGAACCTATGAATCAATTCACAATGAATTTAATCCTCAACTCAGACACAAAAAGTAAGAAGCATCACAAACCTTTTCTAGGATCAGCACTATACACACCATCCACATCTGTCCAAATTGTGACTTGACGAGCTCTAAATAGAGCACCCATAATTGCTGCTGAGAAGTCACTTCCATCTCTCTTCAATGTGGTAGGAATGTTTTGAGGTGTGCTTGCAATGAATCCAGTAGCAATGATTACCTTACATGGATTCAAAGAGCACCATTTTTCAAGTCTTTGCTCAGACTCCAAATAGTCAGGATCAACTTGATTAGAACCAGAAGGATTTACAATAATGACATCCCTTGTATCCATCCATTTGCAATCGATCCCTTTCTATAGAACCATAAGAGAAGAAAGTTGCAATAAGCTAAATTTAGATAAAGGGGATAAGCATATCTTTCTAATTACAACATCATACCTTTCTAATAACTAGAGACAACATCTGAGCAGACCATAATTCCCCATGTCCCACAACAAAATCTGTAAAGGACTCTGTTGCATGACCAGCTGCAAGATAATAAGAATGTTAGGCTTAAAATGCAGCTCCTTAGCTCAAATTCATTTAAGCAACCATGACGACACTTTTTCCCAATGAATGGAAAACTAAAAAACGTTCATTGTGGAAAAGGTGTTTAAAGAGACATCACACTACAAAATTATGCGAAAGTGAAAGAGGATAAAGAGCATAAATAAAAGAAGTGATTAGAATTGAGAATAATTAATTTGGATTTACGCCAAGAAGGTTTCTATTGACCTGAAAAAAAAAAGCATATCATGACTGCAAAGAAGTGAAATGTTGACATGTATAATGGGGTAACTACTAGTGTGGAAAATACTAGAAACAAGGACTTCTCCGTATGGATAGGCAAGGCATACATCAAAGGCCATCCTTCAATCCTTAGTAATCTGGTCTTGAACAACGAGAAGATTGAGTGAAGTGTCATAAAGGGAAATATCACAGTGTCAACAATCAAGATGTCAACTCTAAGGAACAATGATGTTATGATAACAATTTGGGTACTATGGGGTTCTAAGTTCACATGAAGTGGTAAATGCTGGAGATCCTATATTGATAAGAGATATGGCCAAATTATAACATACAAGTGGGTGCACACCTCTCCTTACAAACTGATTCTATGAATTTGACCACTTTCTAAAAGAAAGGAATGTTTGATCAAGTATTTAAGTGTTTGATTTCCACCTCCCTCTTAACATGTAGCTTATAATAATGGGTGGGTTCCCCATGTTCCTAAATGCATGCTTTTGTGGACGACAATGTTTTTACTAAGGAATCAAGAGGAGTTTAAACTTAATCTTGAGACAAACATGTAATCAAGCAGATCTGACTTGACTAGGAGCAAAACGATATATGGATTGCAATTTTAAAGGGAGGCCATGAAAGTAAGTGAAGAAAATTTTTAAAGAAATTTCATGGTGAATAATATCCTTGAGAATTTGATTTTTTATTACATCTAACGACATCATATGATTCATTTAACCAACTTCACCAAATGTGCCAAAGCTAATATTGTCATGGTGGTGGTGATGATATTAAGAACTTTTTTATCAACATCCATTGACATAACTGAAAAAAAGAAAATGAAATAAATAAATAAACACCAAAAATTAATAGAACTTTACTGCCAAATATACAGATGGAAGAGACTATTAATGAGAGTTTATGACCATAACCTATGTATATTGCACGAAGCATCGCCTTCAGGTTACTAATATCATTGTGCAACTTAGACAAGAAACTAGCAAGATTATCTCCCTCAAGAATGTCATGTGCAGTTTCACTATGCTTCTCCAAAACAGCATCCAATGAAGATATATAAGACTCATCGCGTGATTGAGCCTTGTGGATAAGGGCATACATCATATCTGTCACCTTCGACATTGCAGAGACAATCACTAATTTTCTCTCAGAATCATCTTTAAGAATTATTTCTGCAACATTCTTTATTCTCTGTGAGGTTCCCACACATGTTCCACCAAATTTGTGCACAGACCAAGTTTCTCCTTTGGGAGGTAGCTTTTCCTCCAAAGACACATTTGATGAAACATCTGCTAGTAAAAAATATAAAAATAAAAACATTTGCAAATGCCTCTTTCAAAACAAAAAAGGACTGTTCTATCATAAAGGTTTCAACCAGTAAATGAGGCGCATATTGCGGTGTCTGGTGTTTTTCTTCCCCGTGGTAAAGTAAGATCCTTCCTGGTAGGAAAACCATGTCAGTGCATGGCAAAATATGAAAATCCAACTAATATCATGAAGAAATATCACTTAAAAGATTGCATAAATCCCACAATTCAGATAATAATACATGCTCAGCATAGGATAGAACAAAAAGACGTATATAGAACAACCAAGCATTTAACAGATTATTGAGCAGGGTAACTTGTTAATTTCCTCTTGATATTCAAATATTCAAACTGCAGAAATATAACCTCAAATTCTCAATTCAAGTAATAAGCTTATTATTAATCACATCAAGTTAATACTCTCTCTTCTCTATTTCTTTCATCTTCAGAGAAAAAAGAAAAACTATTAAAAACAATAAAGTCGCATCATCCAATTCTGGAAAGCTCAAGTTAAACAGCATAAAAACTAGGTGGGAGTTGTACGAGCTGTGCAAGAGAAAGAGAAAAAAAATCCACCATTGGAATCATTTGATGCAAAACTAAGTGTGAAAACAATAAGAAGAAACTGAGTTGATTCGATAAACCTAGTGGTTGAAAGGAACATACAGAAGGAAATGGGAAGAGCGCGAGAGAAAGAAAGGGCAGCATTGAGATTGGAAAAGCCTGTGACGAGGGTAGAGCGAAGTTGGAGTAGGCGAAATGCCGGAGAAGTTGGCTATGGCGGCAGAAAAGGACGCCATGGGTGGCTGCAGAGTGAAAACTATGAACTCCAACGAACCTGCTTCCTGTTAGGGATGCAATCAGACGCCGAAATGAGTTCCCCTGTGGCAATTTACTCTGTAATAATAGGTTGAGGTAACAATATTTGTATTTGTCATTTAGTCTCTCACATCACAATCATTAATCCTGTGCTCTATAAAAACAATTTTAATAATAAAAATATTATTTAAACTAGCTGATAAATTATTTTATAAAAGTATTAATTTTAGAAGCTTTTATAAAACTATTTTATTTTAGTGCAATATAAATTTATAAATTTTATTATATAAATTAATGTATTAACTTATATAATTTTTATTTCCATGTTGATTAATTAAATAAATTAATTATAATTTATTATATCATTATAAATCTGTAATTTATATAAATTATAACTGCATATAACTGTATAATATATATATATATATATAATTTTAATTGTATCATTTATGTAAAAAATTTAGTTATATAACTTAGTTTAATTAATATATAAATCTTAAATAATAATTATAATTCTAAATTTAATAAATTATTTAATTTTGCATACTTAAAAAAGGAAGGTCACCTAACGAGGGTTAATCCCATTCTCACCAAATATTTTACGTTTACTTTGTTTTATATATTATTTTTCATAATATAAGTAGTTGGTTCAATATAACAAAATTATTGACATATTTTGCATTCATCATAAGAAAAAAAATACATTATTAATACAAAAATGTTCATTCTATTAATTTTATTTAAACATTGTTAATGGTTAAAGTAATTTTGGTGTTTAGTACTTATCACATGTGTTTATTAAAGCAAAAATTAAATTTAATATGCAATTAACTTTCACCGTAAGTCAATCATGCATTGTATGTTTTTGGGCTCAGAGTTGCGTTGTGGTTTTGTTTTTAAAAAATGTCTAAAATGATTGAAGGAGAAAAGTGTATTTAAATGTCTTTGCTCTCGACTTTTGAGTGATATGAAACTATTGAGCGTATTAGAACAAGTGTCCTAGTTGAGGTCTAAGGGGAATAAGCATTCGACTTTGGAACCACTTTTCACTCCCCAACTAAGGAGTTTATGTTTGGAACCTCATTGACGTTAATGTTTTGACCTCAAGTTTGTTGAGATAATATTGTTAAGGTCAATCATCGCATTTGAGTTATTGTCTGCTTTGAAGCGCAGAGCTCCCATCACAATTTTGTACTTAAAAGACTTCTTAGAGGATTGAAGGAGGAATGTGTATTTAAATTGTCATTGGTCTCGACTCTTGAACAATGTTTCTTACCATAAAATAGCATAGATATCCCTAGGTGAAACAAACAAGACTTTAAGAAAGTCAAGCTCTACTTAAAAGGATTGAACTTTGAGTTGTTGATGGAGATTGAAAGATCCACCTACAAAAGATTTTTTGTTGTTAAGTCAATAAGAGTAAAATAAACTATAAATATAAGAGTGAGTACTTTCTGTCAAAATAAATAAGAGATATAATGTCATTTAGTTAATTATTACTGTTTTGATACACCTAATAATTGCATATCGCTTAAGAATTGAGGTAAAGGGTAATTTAAATACACTTTTCTCCTTCAACCATTTGAGGCGCACTTTAAGGACGAAACCATGCCAGAGCTCCAAACTCCAAAGCAAATAATACATCGAATGTGGTTATTGACCCTAACAATGTTATATTAACAAACTTAAGGTTGGAACGTTGGCCTCATATGCCAACAAAAAATGTGTTCTAAAGACTCTTAAGCAATGTAAAACTATTAAAGGTAATAAGCCTCGTATTGAGATTTTACCAGGGAATGAGGGTTCATCCCCCAATGGAGGGTTAATGGAACAAAGGTTTCAATTTCCTTGAACAACAAGGGTTTATGTTTTGAACCTTATATTTGTACAAACTATTTCAATGTTCTGACCTTAAGTCTGTTAAGATAACATCGTTACAACCAATTACCACATTTGAGGTATTATCTACTTTGGAACTCGAAGACTCGTCAAGGTCTAGTCCTTAAAAGGTTTCTTGGAGGGTTAGCGGAGGAATGTGTAATTAAATTATCGTTGGCCTTAACTTCTAAGTGATATGAGACTATTAGGAGTATCAAAAAAAGCCTCACATTCGAGGTCTAAGGGGAACGAGGGTTCATCTTTGGAACCACTTTTCCATTCTTACAAATGGTACCAATGTCTTGACCTCAAGTTCGTTGAGATAACATTATTAGGGTCAATCACTACATTCGAGGCATTGTACGCTTTGAAACTTGGATCTCCATTACAATTTTGTTCGTAAAATGTGCCTTAGAGGTTAAAGAAGAAAAGTGTATTTTAATTGCCCTTAGCCTCAACGCCTAAGTGAAGTGAGATTATTGGATGTATCCAAACAAGCTTTGTAGTCAAGTCCTTCACAAGTCCAAATCACAGTCAATAACCTTCCCATCTTTACACAATTAAAGGTCTTGGAATATAGACCTTTCGTCAGTCATGTGTCGCGGACACCTATTGTCCAAGTACCATGACATGGGTATTTTTTATTGGGTTAATATGTTTGCAAAAGGATTTATGTTGGTCTTATGTACCCTTATTTCTTTAGGGTTAGTCCTTCGAAAAAATACTCTTCCACTAGAGTTATTAGATGATGTAATATTATGAGTATTGGTTTTTATATCATTTAGCTATACATAGCCTATTATAGTTTTATCATAAGACTTCCTATAATATTTAATTAACATATCTAGAGACTTCTCATTTATGTTTGTCTAGGCTAGAATTTTACGTAAAGCATTGTTTTCGGTTTCTAATTTTTCTACTTCTTCATTATTTTCTATTTCTATGGCCTTTTTACCAATACTCTCTCTAATAATAAGTTTTTATTTTCTAAAGTTCATTATTCTATATATTGTGTTTCTGTAATCTTTGAGTTAGATATATTTTTATCTCATTTAGAGTGTTATTTTCCTTTTTCAATTCTACATTCTTACGAGACATTTATTAGATAACGTGAGTTTCTAATTCTTTACACTTACTTTTAAAATTTATGTTAAGAGCCTTATACATTTCTTTTAATATATCACTATTAGAAACTATTTTATAATATGTTTGTCTAACCAAGTCTAGGTAAGAGAAGTATACTTCTTCCTTATTAGAGTCATCTTATGAGTTATTGATAAAGTCTACCATTAGGCTTATGTGGGATTCTTCGACTTCGAAGTCAGACGCGTCCAGATCTTTCCAAGTTGTCATGAGATTTTTGTTTGCCTTTTTTCTTCTCCTTTTCTTTATTTAGCTTAGGACATTCTGATTTGTAGTGTTCAAGCTTTTTGCATTCATAGCAAACAATGTTCTCTTTATCTTTGCCTTTGATCTTCTACTTTTACCATAACCTAATTTTCTTAGGTTTCTTTTAAATTTCTTGGATAGAAGAGATAGTTCATCATCATCCTCTACGTCAGACTCGTCTAATTCATCATCCATGGCTTTAAGCGCTCCTATTTGATCTACTTTTTGTGCTTTTGTTATTTGTCTTTAAAGCAAGGTTCATGCTATTCGTTTTCTTCTCATCTCCTTGCACTACTTGTTCATGTACAAGTAAGTGTAACACCCTTAACAGATATTACTTAATAAAAAAATATATAATTAAAATTAAATTTAAGTGTTTGATATTACTTCCAAAACGAAGAAAATTTAAAAATATCATTATCGTGCCAAAACCAAATCCATAATGCATAACTAAAGTGTTCCAAGTTCGAATTAAAAAATAATAATTTAAATGGATTACAAAATTTTATTTCCCAAATCCTCATTTCTTCATAAAAATCCCAAATGTTAGCCCTCATTCCGTCTCTATGCCTTGCCATCAACACTTGGATTATCATTTGCTCCCATGAGACAAGTCACACGATCATCGCCAAACACAAAGAAAGGGTGAGCTAAATAAACCACATACATAAATAATGATAAATACAACATTTATAAAAACCTTTATACCATGCCACCTCAGTGTCATAATCTATATGAGACAAATACAAACTCAACCATGGTCTTAGGGATTCCAATGCTTTCACGAACCTGCCCGGTTGTGGTCCAACTCTACGAACCTCCATGCTCGTAGTCCAACATGCGTGAACACAACTTGTTATGAACGCTCATAACAACCTCAAGTGTAAGTACCACTAACACAAAAAGTGCCTATAATGCCACCCAGTTAACATTTGCTAGAGAGAACACAGACATGAAAAATGACCGATGACATTTTTGTAAATAAAGTGTCAAATTTAACGGTTGTCCAACACTGCCCCTACGTCACTTAACGTTGGTTTCTTCCAGCGTCGACATTACTCCAGCGTAACGTCGATCTCTCCCACGCCCTATGGCACTCGACCTCTGTTATACTACTAATTCGATGTCACTTAATGTCGGGTAAGTCTAGAACCGACGTCCCGCGCCTTAAATTTCAGATATGCAACACGCAAGCGCCACTGTTCTTCTTCCCCGCGAGATCTTCTCCACATTCTGCTGGACAACGTGACCTCTGTAGGCCAGCGCGACCTCTATGGGTGAGTTTTCCACCATGAAACTTGTTAGGTTTTGATTTGTGCAATAATTTAAGCATTTTGAACCGATTGAATTTCGTTTTGGTCTTCATTTCACATAAATGCAGGGTTTTCTTCCCCTTTGCACATTGAAGCTTTTTTTGCTGGCAACCCACCCTTCTCCATCTCGATCCTTGTTTTTGCTATAAGAGGTTAGTTTTTCATTTTCCTTTAATTCATGTATGCGTTTATTTTGTATATTTTTTTGGCTTATTGTTTTTATTAGAAAAATTATGATTTTAGAGAAATTTTGAATAAAATTTAAATTTATTATTAGATGGGTTGCTTGTTAAAATAATTTTAATGTATTTTGTTGATTTTTTTGGTTTATTTTTTTTATTTGAAATTTTATGATAGTTAATAAATTTGGAATAAAATTTATATTTATTATTAAATTTGTTGCATGTTAAAATAAGGTTAAAATACCTTTTTGGTCCCAATTTTCGTCAAGTTTGTTCAAATAAGTCCTAATTTTGGTTTTGTGTTCAAATAGGTCCCAATTTTCGTCAATTTTATTCAATAGGGTCATTTTTTGCTAACACCGTTTAAATCATTAACAGCCATAAACAGTGACGGTCACGTGTCACTTCGTAGTCTTTTTGAATTTTAATTTTAATTTTTATTTAATTTTTTTTAATTTTTTTTAAATATACACGTGTCAACCCAATAACGTGCCACGTGCCACTTCGTGGTTTTTTTGAATTTTTTTAAATTTTTATATATTTTTTTAAATTTTATAAATGTCCACGTGTCAACCCAGTAGTGTCAAAGTCAATGTTCTATGTTCAATTTGGTCCCTATATTTGTTATTTTTGTTCAATTAGGTCCCAATTTTTTTTAGCATTAACCAATTTGGTCCCTCTCCAAATTAAAACCAAATTTAATTTTTATATTAAAATTTACATTTTTTATTAAATATTTTTGTATAATATATTAAAATTCACATCATTATAACTTTGATATAAAAATTAAATTTGGTCACATCTTCGATAGAGACCAAATTGGTTAATGTTAACAAAAATTGGGACCTAATTGAACAAAAATAACAAATATAGGGACCAAATTGAATATAGAACATTGACTTTGACATGAGACACGCTACTGGGTTGACACGTGGACATTTATAAAAATTTAAAAAAAATTCAAAAATCAAAAATAAAAAATAAATTCAAAAAAACCACGAAGTGACATGTGGCATGCTACTGGGTTGACACGTGTACATTTAAAAAAAATTAAAAAATTAAAATAAAAAATAAAAATAAAAAATAAAATAAAAAAATTCAAAAAAACCACGAAGTGACACGTGGCAGTCACTCTTCATGGCCGTTAATGATTTAAACGGAGTTAGCAAAAAAAGATCCAATTGAACAAAATTGACGAAAATTAGGACCTATTTGAACACAAAACCAAAATTAGGACTTATTTAAAAAAACTTGACAAAAATTGGGACCAAAAAGGTATTTTAACCTTAAAATAATTGTAATTTTTTTAATATTATTATTGCATTATTATTTTATATGTGAAGATTTAATACACAGAACATCCCCGCTCGTATTCCATGCCAGCATATCCCATACCAAGGACCACCATCATGAAACATGCAAAAAAGAAATAGTAACCTGCCTTTGGAGCATCGCCTGGAGTAGCCTAAGCGCCGCCAGGCGATGTCGAGCTGTAAACCGCCTGGTGGTTCCACAATACTATCGGGCGCCACGACTCACAAGACTTCCCTGCTTCTTGCTATCGCCTGGCGTTTCACTCTGCATCGCTAGACGCTACACCAGTAGTGTGAAACTATTGATTTTAGACACTCTAAGATAATTCCCAACATCCAATCATCCAATTCTCGTACATTCAAAAGTAAAAAAATGTGCATTCGTATACTTCAATATACTCCAAATTACACCATTCAATTATCAATGCACATGCAATCACAATTGGAACTAAACCAACACTTGAATTTACTAAGTGTTAACCACACACATATAGAATCATCAGAGTAACTCAAACAATATTGAAACAACAATAACAAAATTAAGTTTAACAACAACAACAATCTGAATTGGTAAACAACAACAACATTTCATTTAAAACCAACAACCAACAAATTATTTTAAAGCAGCGACAACATTCTAAACTAGAAACCAAATGAATTCAAAATAATAACAACTCACATGTGTCTTCTACTGCAAAAAAAAACATTTCCGGATTCATCAATGTCAACTACCAAAAAAAAACTTTTATATATAAACGAAAAAAATTAACGATTAATAAAGATACACTTTCAAATTTTCCTTAACATTAATTTTACTAAAATAAAACCTAGAACATATTTATATACATTCAAATAAAACCAAACATGCAAGTTCATATATATATATATATATATATATATTACCTATATTATTGAATCCAAATTAAATTGCGTTAGGAATTAATATCATCCTAGCATAATTTAATTTATAATATTGGATTGAATAAATTTTATAGCAAAATTAATAATAAACTTAATAAAATTTAAATAATTCCCAAATCTTAAAAAGATAAACCACTACAAGAAAAATGTCTTATTAGTAACCAATTTTAGTGACTAAAAGTTGTTAGTCATTATAGTGACCAATTTAGATACCAATTTACAAAATTAAAATTTATTGGTTACTAAAATAGTCACTAATATAAATAAAAAATTATAATTGGTCACTAAATTTGTCACTAATTAATTAGAGAACAATTTAGTAACTAAGTTATTTTGGTAGCCAAAACTTAGGTAGCTAATTTTTAGTGACCAATTTTGTTTGGTAGCCAAAATTATGGTAGCTAATTTTAAAAACCAATTTAGTGACTAATTATAATTTTTTATTCATAATAGTAAGTATTTTAGTAACCAATGATTTTTTTACTTTGTAAACTTATCTAAATTAGTAATTATAGTAAGGTATAATTAGTCGTATAGTACCCAGTTTGATTACTAACAACTTTTGGTCACTAAAATTGGTTACTAATGAAGCATTTTCTTATAGTGAAAAGGTTAGCAAAATCTTCAAATTCCTGTATTATCTAACTAAACTTGTGTCCCATAATTTAGATTCATCTCCACACGCATATATACATTTCCACCACATATATAATATTATAGTAATAATACTTCATCCACTTTAAATCGGTAAAAAGAATTCTAGTATAACTCCATTCTTAATATGCTTTTTAAAAACACATCACACTACTTTTATCAAAACAACTACACCACTTTATAAATTAGCCTATAACTATTTAAATAAAGAAAAAAAACAATTTTTCACCGCATATGTAGCAATGCCAAATTGTGTTAAGATGTACTTTTTTTTCCTTTTTAACTAATTGCTCCAAATTTTTGTTTGTAAAATACTATAGTATGTAACAATCGCATAGGATATATGGGACAGAGTAAAATCAACCATTTCGTATTCAACCCACAAAAGAATACATGTTCTACAAAACTCTTCATGGGTTAAAAAAAATGAACGTTGAGCTTCTCTAAAACCAATGAAATATGTTCAAAACTATGGTTGCACTATTCACACAATTTTGTTCTCGAAACTCCATCACAAACAAAACTAAGTAACCAGCTAAATTGTACCAAAAATAATTGTAAAGATAAGGTTAGCTTCCCTAACCCAGAATTTCTCGTGCTATACGCACTCCTAGCATTCCTTCTTGCTAAAAAAATTGCTCTAGCCTTTGTCTCTACCAATGAGAATCCTTCCTAGTCGTTTAGCTCCCACTGACCTAATAAACTATACCAATTTCCCTCATTTTTAACTAACAAAATATTTAGAAACTCATTTTTAGCTATTAAAAATTAATTAAACAATAATAAAACGAAAATTTTAATTGAATAGGCCATTTATTTGGATATTCTGATCATTAAGCCCAGTAATGTGATTTAACTAATCATAAACACTCTTTATGAGGGTTGTCTGCCAACTGTCACAAGCAAAAAAAAAACTATTTCACTTTAGTCCCAACTATCACATGATTCATGACATGCATTCACGTTTTTATACATACTAACAGACATCACACATACATATAACATTTAGTTAAAATTAACTAAATAAAATACACACTAATGGCATACATAGATACAAACACAAGACCCTTCAAACTCACCAAAAATTCTTAACCACTCGATATTTCATTGCTCCTTGTTAAATCTTCACATAAATAACTTAATATTTATATTTCACTTTAAATAACTATTTTTTTTAATTATTTATTTCCTAGGTCTTACAAGGAGGTCCACTAGTTCTTTTAAAGACATCTTCTCCAAATTTTTTGAAGTGTCTTGGGTTCTCCAAGTGTTTCCCTGCCACCTACCTAGATAATCTTGGTCAAACAAACATGTATCTCGAGTTCCCTTCCGCCTACCTAGACAATCCTGGTCAAACAAACATTCATCTTGCGTTCACTATCGCCTACTTAAGTGGTCCTGGTTGAACAGATATTCGTTTTGCATAACTACCTAGGTGGTCCTGATTGTATAAATACTCGTATCACGTACTTGTCATCTACCTAAGTGACCCCGGTCAATCACATTCATTTCGCATTCCCCATCATTTACATATAAAATTTTAGTTGAACTATTTATTAATTCGCTATCGTCTACATAGGTGGTACTAGTTGAATTATTGATTACTCAGTTAGTCATTTTAATGACACCAGCATAGGCGATCTTCACCAACAAAATACTTACCTCACATCTCCTATTACTTTCGTAAACTGTCCTAATCAAACAAACATTCACAAAAGAATATTCACTTATATTGCAAGCAACAAAGAAGACAAGATATCAAAAGGGATACCATTATATTAAAAATATTGGATGTATGAACAAGAAGGGCATAGCAAAATACAATGACAATAAATCTCCAAACGTGTTTACATAATTAATCGCCCTTAGAAACCAGTACAAAAAATACAACAAGGCCTACATAACGTCGACCAAACAAAAACTAACAACAAAAGGAAACTAGCATTTGGCGGCCACGATCAAACATCAACAACTTCTTCATCCTCATTGGTCACCTTCGTATCCGCCCCGCCAAAGTGTGAAGGGCTAACCTCAACAGTACGATCACATGAGTTGCCATTATTCCCGGGAGAAGGATCAACAATAGTCAATTTTGGGCCCTTTGTTGCCTTCAACACTTTGATCTCATCCTCATCAAGCAAAAAAGTGTTGTAAAAATCCTTATTAACATTAAAATGAATGTCTATCACTGATACTCCACTATACAAAAAATCAGCATGCATCAATCCCTTCTGAAAACCATTTATGTGTCCGACACCACATATTTCTTCAGATCTTTCAGCTCGATCTCTATCCTTTTATACTTCTCCTTCCACTCCTCAACATCAACCTCTAGGTCCTTCGCCTTCTCCTTCGCCTTCTTCTTAGAGTCCAAGCATCTAACTTTCCAAGTAGCCAATTGCTTCTTCTTATCCTCCAATGCTTGCATTCTTCTAGCCAAGCTGCCTTGTCTTTATCATACTTTTCCTGTAGCATTGGTAAGTCCTTCGTAATCTTCGCCTTGTCCCCATCCTTCAACTCTTTATGCAATAAACCGCTCACCTTCCAGCTAAAATCTAAAGTTTTACTAGTAAACTCCACCAATGCTCGAATGACGACATTCAACTCCATGTTGTCTAGTGACTTCATGACCTCCACATCCAAGTTCATTTCTATATCCCTACGAACACTGGTCTCAGACTTTTCCAGTAACCCAAACTTTGTACGCTTGCCTCCGAAAGATGAACCAGGGCATAAGAGTTCGACCTTGAGTTTCTTCCTTTCCTTACCCGTCCCTTACTAGGTAGGCGACACAACCTTTCTCTTTCCACTACTCATAGCACAAATATACACCAAAGCCTCCTTTAGATTAGGCACTTTAGATTCACCAAACTTCTTAGCCTTTTCCGTCAATTCATTCCTTAGATTCTAAAACATGTTCACGGTCTTCTTACCATGTTGCGCCATGTGACCTGCATCAAAACAACGAAATGATCACAACATGCGTATGAGAGACAACGAGGTAACCTAAGTAAGATACCTTCTAAATCAACAAGGGGATGAGTAGACAAATAAACTCTAACTAGGCCTTTAGTAGGCAGCTTGTGGGAAAACCTTTCAAAAATTCTCACAATCTGCCTATCCTACACCGACAACATGTCCTTCTGCATACCCTTATATCGTCAAGGGTAATCGGTTCAATAAAATGGAAATTTTGTGCTACCACTATCATCATAAAATAACGCATGATCAACCGGCTACACAAAGACCCTAAAGAAACCATCTTTGAAGTGCTTAAAAGATTGGGAGTAAGCATATAAAATGCTTATACTTGGCCTGCTAACCACGATAACCAAGTAATAGGATCTTTGGGACGAGTATTTTAAAGATACAAAAAACACTCAGGTGATGGTCGTAAATATAGTGACCAACATAACACCCTAAAGGCCTATAAATACCCCTAGCTATTGTGATGTAGTTGGGTCGGTACCACATTTAGCAAGCGAAGTACCAGCATAGTAAAATCATCAAACGACAGTTGAATATGCAATTGCACAAAATGACACATGTACATATAAAAGAAATTCTCATTGTATTGTTCCTAACCATGGCAAATGTTATCTATGGAAGTCACCCTCTCCAATGACTAGAGATGGAAAATAAACCTGCCCCCGTAGGTATTGCCCGAACCCGTCCCCGTTTTGACGAGAAATCTCCGCATTGACTGGGTATGGGTATGGGTATGGGGAATCCCCGACTTTTTCAATTGGGTATGTGGATGGTTATGGGGATGTACATAGCCCCGCCATATCTCCATCCTCATTTACATTATTAAAATATTCACAATTAATTAAGTAACCCTATATATATATATATATATATCTTTTTTTTTCAATTTTTTATTTATTCTAGTTATTTGGTATGTCATGAAACTCATTCACATCTCCAATATATTTTTCATCTTATCATAACATTTATGTAATTATGTTAAAATGATGTATGTCAATTAAAATTTTTTTATGTCTCATATTTTAATATTTCTATTATTTTTTAATATTCTTATGGCTTAAATATACATTTGATCCCTATTTTTGTCAAAATTATTCAATTTGGTCCTTATTTTCGTTGTTTGTTCAATTTGGTCATCGTTTTGGTAAAATCGCATTCAATTGAGTCCTTTTGGCAAATAGAGTTAAAATTGTTAACGGCACAATGACACGGTGTAACTGTTTAGGCTACGTGTCAATTTTTTTGGCAGTGACGTTGACACAAAGAGGACTCAACAATACTAACCTGAACCTGGTTGACGCTCTAATCTTGAATGCCAACCTCCGATCGCAATCTCCAATCGCAATGTCGAAGCTTCAATTGCAAATCACTCTCCCACCACGTTTTCGCGAACCTTAACTGATGTTATCTTCAATGATGCACCCAAAAACCCTAATTTTCCCCTTTCTGACCAACCTTAATTTTTTGACCTCTCGAATGCTCTCCACCCTCTCCAATGCACAATTTCAATTCTTCAATCAATTGATTGCTCTCGACAGTTCTCACTTCTCGCTGCAGTAAACCCTCATTTGATTGCCTCAGTTCATTGCTCTCGACGTTTTAATTTTTTTTTCACTTTACCATGTTTTAACTTTTTACTTTATTCAACCTTTTTTTCCCCAATTTTTTTTAACGATACACTGTGCCAACGTGTGCCATCAGGTATTCAAAAAATTGACACGTAGCCCAAACAATTACACCGTGTCACTGTGTCGTTAACAATTTTAACTCTGTTTGCTAAAAGGACTCAATTGAATGCGATTTTACCAAAATGAGGACCAAATTGAACAAACAACGAAAATAGGGACCAAATTGAATAATTTTGACAAAAATAGGGACCAAATGTGTATTTAAGCCTATTTTTATTTATTGTATATTTTCTTTTCACATGAGTATGTTTAGTACTCTCAATTTAAGTGTTTAATAGCATAAACCTTTCATTTACTAGGTAATATAAAAAAAATTCTTTACTTATTTTTATTTATTTTTGTTTCATTTGAAAAACATTTTTGTTTCGCTAAAACAATTATTTCTCAACCATTGAGTATATATGTTGATGTTTGAAAAGTGTTCTTAGATGTCCAAGGTATTTTTCATCTTATCATACCCTTAATTATATATTTGTTTTCCTTTGTGCGATTTCTTTCAATAGTTCCTCAAATTGTTTCTAAGACATACATTTGTTAATTTTTTAATATTTTTATTTGTTGTTTATTTTCATCATGTATAATATTATTTCAGTATATTTTATCTAGTTATTTTTTATTTTCTAACTCATTATAACAATTATATTGTAATTTTTTACTATAATTGTATAAATAACTTTTATTTACTATAATATCAAAATTTAATGTAATTGTCATGAATATTTTTTTATCACCATCCAATATATATTGGAGTTCAAAAGATATAATATCCATGTTAAAATTTTATTATTATGTTTATTATTTGTTTTTTGTGTCATTTTGATTAAGTGATGTATTATCATTTTTATTAGTGTATAAAAAAAGAGATTCATTAGAATTTAAAAAATTGAAGTAAACAAACATTTAAAATATATTTTAATTTGAAT